>OGHO01000014.1_pt1 | contig 198536 bp, 216 predicted proteins | sample 1571421 | NCBI WGS metagenome assembly OGHO01 (sample SAMEA2581937, study PRJEB24529) | metagenome | biome: Human gut stool | place: China | collected 2011
GGGAGTGGTGTTAATAAGACAACAAAAAAATATAATACAATATCAAAAAGAAATCAAAGAATTATCTACAAAAATAAATGTAGCACAAGACGAACTAGATCAAAACAAACAAAATCTAGAAGAAGAAATAAATAAATCAAATTCACCAGAATATATAGAAAAAGTAGCACGCGAAAAACTAGGAATGTATTTACAAAATGAAAGAGTTTATGTCGATAGTAATAAGTAAATCCTTAAAACATTCAAGTTTTAAGGATTTATCTTTATTTTTATTAAGTCTCAAAAGAATCCAAAAAATTTAAATTAAAAAATCAAATAAATAGGAGGTAGTTATGTCAGATTTAGAAAACATGACATTATTAGAGTTGAGAAATTTTGCCAAAGAGCATAACATAAAAAATATCTCAAAGCTAAAAAAAGAAGAATTAATAGTATTATTAAATCAAATTAAAGACTCATCAAAACCAAAAGTAGAAGAAAATGACGAATTAAGATATGATGAGAATGATGATGAACAAATGGGAGAATTATCAGAAGCAAGTTCAACAATTGAGTATAAGGTAACAAATGATGATGATCAAATTGTTGAAGGAATACTTGAAGTATTACCAGATGGATATGGATTTTTAAGAGGAGATAATTACTTATCAAGTCCAAAAGATGTATATATTTCACCAATTCAAATAAGAAGATTTAAACTAGATACTGGTGATATAATAAAAGGAATTGCTAGAACAAAAGAAGGAGAAAAATTCCCCTCATTAATATTTGTTGGAGAAGTAAATGAAGAACATCCAGAAAAGGCTGCAAAAAGAAAAAGATTTGATGAATTAATACCAATTTATCCAAATGAAAGACTAAAACTTGAAACAAAGCCAACAGAATATGCAATGAGAATAATTGATTTAATTTCACCAATAGGAAAAGGACAAAGAGGAATGATTGTTGCTCCACCAAAAGTAGGAAAGACAACATTATTAAAGAAAATAGCAAATAGTATATCAGAAAACAATCCAGAAGTTGAATTAATAGTTTTACTTATAGATGAAAGACCAGAAGAAGTAACAGACATGAAACGTTCAATAAAAGGACAAGTTATTTATTCAACATTTGATGAAATGCCAGAACATCATGTAAAAGTAGCTGAAATGGTATTAGAAAGAGCAAAAAGAATAACAGAACATAATAAAGATGTTGTAATATTATTAGATAGTATTACAAGATTAGCAAGAGCATATAATTTAGTTATGCCATCATCTGGTAAAACATTATCAGGAGGCTTAGATCCAGCAGCATTACATAAACCAAAAAAATTCTTTGGAGCAGCAAGAAATATTGAAAATGGGGGAAGTTTAACAATACTTGCAACAGCATTAATTGAAACAGGAAGTAGAATGGATGATGTAATATTTGAAGAATTCAAGGGAACAGGAAATATGGAAGTACACTTAGATAGAAAACTATCTGAAAAACGTATATTCCCAGCAATTGATATAAATAAATCTGGAACAAGAAGAGAAGATTTATTATTGACAAAACCAGAATTAGAAACAGTATTTGCATTAAGAAAAGCATTAAATAATTTACCTGTTGCAGATGTTACAGAGCAAATAATTTCTCAAATTACCAAAACAAAAAATAATGAAGAATTTATAGAGAAGATGGATTCTTATTTAAAAAATTATAAAAACTAGAAAAATAGAATTTCTGCATTTCGCGGAAATTCTATTTCTATATAATAAACTAATTATTTTGATTAGAATATTTTTGCTCAGCAGCAGTTATTTTTTGTTGTTCAGCATTTTCTGTTTGATACCAACCTTTTTCTGCCATCAAATTATAAATTTTATTTTGAATATTCAAACATTCATTTAAAGCTTCTTTAAAAGCAGTATGAACTTCAGCTGTTGTTGATTCTATTGTACCATGTAAATATAAGTCACAAACACCTTTAACAACAAGAAGTTCATTTTCCATTAAATCTTTATCTTGCATAATTATAATTCCTTTCTTTTATAATAAATTTAAAAATTTGTTATACAATTCAGTATGCTTTTGCTCTAACTCACCAATAAAAGTAGCAAGAGTTGGATCAGTAAGTTGTGTAGCTGTTTTTTTGCTACAAGTTTTCATATAGTTTTCATGTCCTAAAGCATCTTCAACATATAAAAGCTCTTTATTTGTCATAAAATATCACCACCTAAATATATAATTTCCGAAAATTATAAAAAAATACATTTACTTTTTTTGGAAAATATGGTATAATTCAATTTTGAAACCGTTTTTTGTATCCAAAATAATTAATTTGTTTAGGAGGAGTAGCAAAATGAGTAAAAAACGGCAAAAACAATTTGGGGCAATATCAATCTTTTTTAGAACATTAATAACAGCTTTTTCAATTTTTGTAGCAATAGCAACTATATTGGGGTGTGTAAAAATAACTCAAAATGCTGAAGAAACAATTGAAGTTGGAGCAAATGTTCAAAATGCAACAATAAAATGGCTCTTTTGGGATGTGTCTGATAAGGCAGTAATCTCAATTAATACAGTAGATACAACAAAAATTGGAGATTATAAAATTAGTTATATATTTGGAATCAGAATTTTAAATCAAACAATACATGTTGTGGACACTCAGCCGCCAATTATAACATTAAAAGGAGATGCTGTGGTTCAAACTAAAAATATTGAAAACTATAGAGAACCAGGATATGAAGCATTGGATAACTATGATGGAGATTTGACCTGGAAAGTTCAAAGAAAATGTGTGCCAGATGAGTTTGAAGTTGGAAAATACATATTTATTTATTCAGTTTCAGATAGTTCCGGAAACACAGCAACAATTGAACGAATTGCCTATTTGCAAGGAAATGGCTACTAACCAAATGAGTCAATTAGTCTAATGAGATTAATTGGCTCAATTTGTTTGAAATTTGATTGGAAAATTATGTAAAATATATTATAATACATGTGTACGAACTTTGAAAATTTATTATAGGAGGCAAGTTATGCTTTATAAACAGCTTCAATTTACAACAGGTTGGTTTGGAAAACTAATGTTTAAATTTGATTCAAAAATTGATATTCGGTTTGATGATGTAATAGGATATGATGCTCAAAAAATTAAATTACGTCAAGCAATTTCTAAAATTTTAAATAATCAAGAAAGTAAGCCAAAAGGCATTATCATTAAAGGCCCTGAAGGAACAAGAAAAACTTTTATGGCAAAAGTATTTATTGGTGAAGCACAAATGCCATATATGATTATTTCTAGAGGAGAAGTAAGAAGTGCAACAGATATAAAAAAAATTTTTTCAGTAGCAAGACTTAAAAAATCTTGTATTATTTTCTTTGATGAATTTGATGCAATTGACAAAAATGATAATGGAGAAAAAAATTGTGCTCAGTTTAATTTTGAAATGAGTAAGAAAGATAATATTTTTGTAGTTGCAACAACAAGAAAATATCGAAAGAAGTGTTAAACGTCTTGGAAGATTTGATATCAAAATTGAGATGTATTTTCCTGATGCCAAGGAACGAAAAGAAATTATTGAATATTGGTGTCAAAAAATGAAATATCTACTAGTGAAGATAGTTTTATGATTGCCAAGAAATGCTTTGGAAAAAGTTTTTTGAAAATAATCCATATTATGGATGGTGCAAAAGAAGATTTAATTAATGCTGAAAGATTGTTAAGAAAATATTTGGTAGAATATTGTTTTGATGATGAATTGGGAATTGTACCTATTTCAAGTATTAATGTTTCATTGTTAGCTGGTACTGATGTAAATAATCAAGTACTTAACAGAATAAAGGAACTTTTAAATAAGTTTTACGAAGAAACTAAAAAGATTATTACTGAACATAAAGATATGGTTACTGAAATGGCAGAAAAATTGTTAGAGCAGAAAATCCTTGATGAAAAAGAAGCATATGAAATCTATGATAAATATCAATCCAAATAAATATTTGGACTAATTTTAAGTAATAAATAAATCCCTTGTTATCAATTTGATAGCAGGGGATTTATTAGAATAAAGCCTTGATTTTTCAAGGCTTTTATGATATGATGTAACCGAAAAAATAGCCTTAAAGAAAGGTATGAAAATGGAAATAAAAGAACAAATAATAGTACTAGTAAAATCTAAAAAATCCAAAACAATAAACATAAAAGAAATAAGAGAAAACCTAAATCTTGAATATACTCCACAAAATGAAAAAATACTAAAAAACGAAATTGAAAAATTAGTTCAAGAGAGATATATAGAACCACAAAAAACATCAAAAACAAATGTAGAAGGAATTTCAGAAAAATATAAAATAATAAAACAAGATGATGCAAATATAAAACAAGAAATTATAAATTTATCAAATAAGCTTAAAATAGACTATTATTTAAAAAATACAAAAGAATATCAAAAAGACAAAGAAATTATTAATTCAATAAGTAAATTTATTTCTGAACCAATAGAAGGTGTCTTAACAATAAACGAAAGATCATATCAAATATTTCAAAACGAAAAATTGCTCAAAGAAAGAGAAGATATAATAAAAAAGCTTGGATTAACATTACAAGATTTAAAATGTTATGAAACTTATGAGCCATTTTTTTATTATGAAAACAAAGAATTTAGTAAAGGAAAAGTTTTAATAATAGAAAACAAAGATACATTTTGGACAATACAAAATGTAGTAAAAACAACTAAATATAAAAATATATATTTAATAATATATGGAGAAGGAAAAAAGATATTAAAAAGCTTTGAATTTATCAATAATTTTAAATTAGAAAATAACATAATCGAATATTTTGGAGATATTGATTATGAAGGAATAAATATTTATGAACAGTTAAAAAGTAAGTATTCACAATATAATATAAAAGCCTATAAAACAGGATATCAAAAAATATTAGATATAGAAAAAAATCCCAATAAAATAAGAGCAAATCAAATTTGTAATTTAAAAAACAATGAAGAATTTTTAAAAGAATTTGATAAAGATTATCAAAAAAAATTACAATATATATTTGAAAATAAATTATATATTCCACAAGAAGTGTTTAATGCAAGTATTGCAGAAAAAATAATGAAAGGAGAATAGATTTTGGAAAACGAAGAAAAAGAAGTATTTACAGCAGAAGAGATAAAAGAACAAGCTTATGAAGAAATAATAAAAGATGTAATAGAAGAAATAGATTCAAGAGAAGAAAACTTAAAAGTCTATTATCCTTATTTTGTAATAAATAAAAAATTACAAGATGAAAAAACTGAAATTGACTTAAATTCAGTTTTTGTAGCAATATTATCATATTTACTTTATACAGGAAAATTAAATAACAGAAAAATCGAATATCAAGATATAATAGATTTTACAGAATATTTTATTTATAAAATATATAATAAAAAACAAGAAAATGTAAAAGAAATAGTAAATAAGATATTAGATGTAGCACAAAATAATGGAAACAATTTTACTTATGAATATTACAGTTTAAAAGAAAAAGAAAATAAAGATAGACATATAAAATATATAGAAATAAAATTAGGAGAAAATGGAAAGCTAAATTATTATATAACACCACAAGGAATAGATTTTTATTTAAAAACAAAAGAATTTCCAGATTCAGCACAAATAACAATAAATTTATTACTATTTAGAAAACAAATTGAAAAAGGTTCATTTAATTATGCTTATGATACGATAAAAAGACTAAATATAGAAGTAAAGAAAAAAAGTGAACAAAAAGAACTAGTACTTGAAGCATTAATGTATGGTGGAAAAGAAGGAATAGAAGAATATAATAAATACCATGAATCTGTTGAAGGACAAATAAATGAGGAAGAAGAATTATTTGGAGAAGTATTAGAATTAGTAGATAATATTTACAATGAATATTTAGCCAAAAATGAATCAAATCAATTAAATGAAAAAGAAAAGCAAACAATTTCATTAATAAAAAAGATAGAAAAAGAATTAAACAAAACAATAAATAGTCATACAAAATTATTAAAAGAAGCAATAGAAATGACAAAAAAACATGATGAAATAATAGGTATGAGAGCAAGAAGTGCATTTTCAGAAAAATTCAAATTTGAGCAAGAATTTGAAAAGGTTATATCAAAAACAAATAATCCAGAAAAATTATTTTATTTTATATCACCATTTTTATTACCAAAGAAATTAAAAAGTTTTAATCCAATGAAATCATTAGAATCACAAAAAATTAATCAAGATAAAAAAGAAGAAGAACAAAAAGAAAAATCACAAACACATCAAATAGATACAATTGATGATATTACTAAAAAAAGAGTAGTACATAATTTTAAATTTTATTTTGAAAATATGTTGTTTTTATTAAAAACGAGAAAAAGCTTTGATTTAAAAGAATATTCAGAATTTATAAGATCAAATTATGGAGAAAAATCATTATATAATGGTGATTTTATATCTTTTGTAATATTTTTAAATGGTAAAAAAGAATTAACTGTAGAATCTGATGAAATGTTTAAAGATTATTCATTTAATCAAATTAGAATAATAACACAAAATGATGACATTGACTTTGGAAATGGATTGAAAATAACTAATATTATTATTTCAGCAAATTCATAGAAAGGAGCAAAAATTGGAAGAAATAAAAGATAGTTTAAATATAGCATTAGAAATAATAAATACATTATTACAAAATAAAGAAATAAAAAAATCTGAAAACACAGAATTATATCAACAATATGTTGGAAATGATGAAGTAGAAAGCTTATGTGATATGATTGCTGAAAAGATGGGATTTAATATTTATAGATTAGATAATACATTAAATCTATGTGTGATGATTGAGAATAAAGTATTTGGTTATTCAAATGAAGATTTGAAGAAAAAAATTAAAATATTAAACAAAAATGAAGATATATATTTAATGTATTTTATAATATTAACAATAATAACATGTTTTTATAGAGAATCAGGGCTAAATTCACCAAGAAGTTATTTAGGTCTTGACGAATTAATAGAAACAATAAATATAAAATTTCAAAGTCTTGTAAAAGAAGATATTGAAAAAATAAGTGAAGAAAATGAATATAATTTTAGAGATGTAAAAAAAGTATGGGAAAGGTTGCCAGATGCAAGAGAAGACATCAACTCAGGAAAAAATGATAAAATATCTTTTGTAAAATTAGTATTAAATTTTATGCAAGAAGAAAATCTAATTTTCTTTGATGAGGAAAGAAGAATAATATCAATTACAACAAGATTCAAATCAATAGTTTATTTTTACTTTGAATATAGTAAAGAAAATAAAAATAGATTACTTGAATATGTATATGAATTAGGAGGTAATGAAAATGCCACATATTAATAGAATTCGATTAGTAAATGTAAACTATAATGATGCAAAAAGCATATATGATGATTTTAATATGAGATTAGATGGAAAATCTACGACATATGATTTAATAAATACTGGTGGAAAATCAATGCTAATATTAATGCTTTTACAAACAGTACTTCCAAATACATATTTAAAAAAAGAAAAGCCTATAAAAAATATATTTATAGGTGGAAACACAAAAAGAACATCACATTGTCTTGTAGAATGGGAACTTGATGAAGGATATGAATACAAATATATGCTTACAGGATTTTGTGCAAGAAAAAAACAAGAATCAGATAATGATGAAGAAGATGATAACAAATTAGAAATAGATTATTACAATTATTGTTATTTTTATAATGATTATGCACAAATAGATATAAAAAGCTTGCCACTTGTAACAAGAGATGGAAATGATAAAATTTATATGTCTTATGATAAATTAAGACAATACCTTATTGGAATGAAAAAAGATGGATTACCTGTAGAAATATTTGATAGTAAAAAAGATTATATGAAAAGAATAGAATATTATGGACTTATATCAGCAGAATGGAAACTTATATCAGAAATAAATGTATCTGAAAATTACATAGAAAAATATTTCAAAGAAAATAAAACATCAAGAAAATTAATAGAAAACTTTTTAATAAAAATAATTGATAATATCAATTTACAAAATAGTGATGAGACAGAAGATACATTAGTAGATACATTGATAGAATTAAAAGATAATTTAATGTTATTTAGAAAGCAAAATGATAACAAAAAAGAATATCAACAAGCAAAAGAAATGTATGAAAATCTTCAAAAAGAAAATGCAAAATTTATTGATGAATTTAACAGAATTGATAAAATAAATAAAAAAGCAAATGAAGCATATCAATATAAGCAATATAAAATGAATGAGTTGAAAGACAAAATTCAACATGAAACAGATGAAATTGCTAGATTACAAGATGAAAATACAAGATTAAATATTGAAAACGAAAAATATAAAATAGATAAATTACATAATGACAAAGCAGAAATTGAAAATGACAAACAAAATATAGATACTGAAATACAAAAAATACAAGCCAAAAAAGATGATGTGGAAAAGAGATTAGCATTTTCAAAAGCTCAAAATGAATATGTTGAATATTTAGAAAATAAGCAAGAAAGAGATAAAACACAAATACAAATAAATAGTATGCAAATTGCTGATAAAGATTTTGCTAAAAAATATAATATTTATGGATATAATTATAAATTAAAATTACAAGAATTAATAGAGAAGATTAGTAAACAATATTCTGATAGTTTAAAAGAAAAAGATGAAAAAACTAGTGCTAGAAAGATTGCCAAAGATCAAGAAAATTTTGCAAGAACAAATTTTACAAAAAGTTCTTTAAATATAGAAAATTATCAAAAACAAATTGATGAAGAAAATGAAAGCAAGAATATAATTACGAATGAGTTTACAGAAAAAGGAAAACTTGATTTAATTTTAAATATTGATGAAGGAATAGAAAAAGAAGAAAAATTACAAAATGAGTGTAAAGAAAAAGTAGAAAAAAATAATGCAGAAATAGAAAGATTAGATAATGAAAATATAAAAATAAATCAAGAACTTGCTCAAAATAGAGCAAATCAAATACTTCAAAATAAAGTATTTAATGATGCTGAATCAGATGTTCAAGAATATGAAAAAGCGAAAAATAGTATAGAAAAACTAGCCAAACTATTTGATGTAGATTTTGTTAATATAAAACAAACAATAGAGGCAAGTATAGAGGAAAGAGAAAAGCAAAGAAATTCATATCAAATAGAAAAACAAATAAAATCAAGAAAACTTGAACTAATTAATAAATATAATACAATAATTCCAAATGAAGATATATTACATTTGAAAGAAAAGCTTGAAAATAAATGTAATTATGTAATTGCAGGATTTGAAAAGTTAGCAGAATATGATGAAGAAAAACGTAATGAAATAATAAAAAATAATCCATTAATAATGTATTCAGTATTTGTTGATAATAATAGTTTTGAAAAATTAAAAGTAAAACAAATAGAAACAGAATTACAAAATTTAGTACCAATTGCAAATATTGAAATGTTAAGACAAGAAGCGGTAATAAAAAGCAAAGATTACATATTTCCTATTTCTGTTGACGTATTGCAAAATTCAAATCCAGAAAAACTTGAAGAATATAAGGCAAAATTAGAGAAAAATATTGAAGGATTAAATTCTAAAATATTAGATGTAAAATCAAGAATTGACAGAGAGCAAGAATATTTGAATGAAGTTAAAATATTTGAACAAACATATTCAAGCAAAAACATAATAGATTCTTTATATGAAAATGTAGATAGTACAAAATCTCAAATAGAAAAATTAGAAAAAGAGCAAAAAGACTTAAGTAATAATATTCAAAATAATAATGAGAAAAAAGAAGAACTTTCTAAAGAAAATACTTTATTAGAAAAAGACCAGAAAAGCATTTTAGAAGAAATTGAAGTTTTAAATGAATTAAAAAATATAAATAATGAATTACAAAAACTTCAAGATCAAATCAGCAAAGAAAAATCAAATGAACAAATATTAAAAGAAAGTTTAGAAGAAAAAATTGAAATAGTTCAAGAAATTGAAGATGAAATAAGAGGACTAGAAAAACAAATAAATAATTTAGAAAATCAAAAAAATAGATATTTGATAAAATTATCAGAACTTACAGAATTTGAAGAAACAGAGATTATTGAGGAAAGCTTTGAAGAAATAGAAACAACATATAAAGCATTAACAGAAAAATTTAGTACATCTGAATCAACATATAATCAATTAGTAAAAATATTAAATATGTGTAATCAAAATATGAATAATTGTCAAAATAGAATTGAAGAAAATGGATATTATGTACATGATTTTGAAGAAAAAAATCAAATATTTGAAAGAATTAATGAGAGTGATTTGAAATCATATAAGACAAATATTGATATTTTAGAAAAAAATATTAAATCATTAAAAGGCAGGCTAACAGAAAAAGATAAAGCAGAAAGTGAAATAATAGGACAAATAAAATTATCAATTGGTCAATTACAAAAATCAGGATTTGAATATGAAATTGAAGATAAAATTTCAAATAATGAAATAATCAAAACATATATGAATGAAAATAAAAATAAAATCATATCTAATAAAACAAATATAAGAAATATTACTAATAAAATCCAAGATGTTGAAAATGAAGTTGAAGAGTTTAAGAAAGAATGTATAGGTTTAGAAAATTTCATAACAGATAAAAAAATAGAGCAAACAGAAATTGATATTGAAAATATATTAGAAGCAGAATTATATACATATAATAAAATCAAACAAGAAAGTATTAGTTTAGATAAAGAATTATCAAAACAAAAACAAAACTTTGATAGTTATATAAAACATATTAAAGAATGTGTTGAAAATTATTATATAAAACAAGATGTGTTAGAATCAATAGAAGGAATAAAAAATCCTGTATGTTTAAGTGAAGCGGAAAATAATAATCAAGGAATATTAACTATTATAGAGTTAATTGATGAGAGAATTAGACATATTGATGAGGCAATTGAAAAACTTGAAAAATATCAAGAAAACTTTATTACAAAATGTTTTGAAAAAGCAGAAACAATAGTAAGAGATTTGGAAAAATTGCCAGGATTATCTAAAATTAAATTTGGCGGAAAAGATATAAATATAATAAAACTTGAATTATTTGAATATGAAAAAGATGAAAAAATAAGAAGAATGAAAGAATATATTTATAAAATTGTACAAGACATGGAAGAAAAGCCAGAAGAAATGACTAAAGAAGTTTTAAATGAAAAACTTTCTTCAAAAATGTTAGTGGGACAAATTATAAATATAGATAAAGCTTATGTAAAATTATATAAAATTGAAGATGTGCAAGAACATTCAACATATAAGAGATGGGAAGAAGATTTAGGCTCAGACGGGCAAGTTAATGCAATTTACTTTATGTTTGCTGTTTGTATAATTTCTTATATTAGTATGCTTACAAGAAAAGATGGTTCAAGCAAATGTAAAAAAGTTATAATTGTTGATAATCCTTTTGGTGCAACAAGCGCAGTATTTTTATGGAAAGTTATGTTTGAAATATTAAAAGAAAATAATGTTCAATTAATTGCACCAGGTCATAATATAAGTAAAGAGATCATATCAATGTTTGAGGTAAATTATGTATTAAAACATGAGTTTAAAGATGGTAATAAGAAAACAGTTGTTGTTGAACAAGAGTTTAGAACAGAGGATTCTTTGAAGAATATGAACTTTGATACAATTGATGGAAATCAGCAAAAGTTGTTTTAATGTGAATGATATTCTATTTAGTTATCACAAACTGACATTTATGTATTTCAAATAATATAAATAGTATGCTAAAATAATATGTAGTATTTATATAACAGATACTAATAATATTAGGAGGCAAATTAGATGAAAAAACGGGTAAATACTTATTTGGCAATTGCAATCACAACTTATTGTAATTATCAATGTTTTTATTGTAAGAAAGGTGGAGAAAGCATATCAAAAGAAAGAGAAACTATTTCTTTTGATGATGTAAAAAAGATTATTGCCAATGCTTATGCAAATGGAATAGTAAATTTTAGAATTACAGGAGGAGAGCCAACAAGTGTAAGTTATTTTTGTGAGCTTATTGAATATATTATGAAATTCAAAGATACAAAAGTAAGAATTAATACAAATGGATTTAGAATTTTAGAATATATAGATGTGCTAACAAAATACAAAGAATATATAGATATTGTTTTTAGTGTTGATAATCTTTCAGAATATATATGTGGTGTCAATTTCCCTAAATACCTTTCTCAAAATGTTATAGAAATAACAAGAGCTTTAAGAAAAAATAAGATTTCAGTTAGATATAATATTGTTGTAACAAAACTGAATGAATGTGAGGTAAGAGAACTTGTACAAAAAGCAATAGATGAATTAGATGTAAATGTAAAATTATTAGACTTAAATAGATTTTCTGAATATTTAGGTTATTCTAATGAAGTTACTGGAAAAGAAGCTTATGATTTATGGCAAGAACTTTTTGTGCCAATGAGTAATTTTTATGATTTCTTATGCCAAATATCAACACATTCTCAAGCAGAATGGACAACATCATTAATAGGAAAAAAACATGGTATTCCTATGAGTTGCTACTTTAGAGGCAATAATTGGGTTCAAGTAAAAGACTCAACAAGAGGAGCGAGATATTCGGAATTTTGTAGAAAAAATTGTTTATTATATAAAAAAGGAGAATGTCAAGAAGGAGTATTTAGTTTGTTTTTATCATCAAATTTGGTATTACACTTATCTGGGTGTAAAAATGATTCTATCCATTATGATTTAAATGGAAAAGATAATGAGCAGATAGAAGGAGCTTTTAAAAGTTTATTGAATTTGCTTAATTGATTTTAGCATAAAAGCATGAGATATATTGAATATTTCATGCTTTTATGTTATAAAAAGTATGGAGTGATATAAATGATAGATTTTGAATTATATAGAATTTTTGTAGAGGTTGCTAAAGAAGGCAATATAACTAAAGCAAGTGAAAAGTTAAATGTTTCTCAACCAGCAATTACAAAACAAATAAAAAATTTAGAAGAACAATTGTCAATGAAATTATTAGAAAGAAAAAGTAAAGGTGTAGAACTAACTATAGATGGAAAAAAATTATATGAAAAAATAAAAAAGCCAATTGAGGAATTAAATGCAATAGATAGACAAGCTTGTAAAGAGAAAGTCATTAATATAGGTACTCATAATCATATTGGAAGTTGTATTTTTGGTAATGTTCTTAATAAATATTATCTAAAATATCCTAATGTTAATTTAAATTTAATATGTGAAGAAACTTATGAAATGATGAGAAAATTACAGAATAAAGAGTTAGATATAGTTTTTTCTAAAAAAGATAGTAATGAAATATTAAATGGTATTGAATATACAAAATTAGGATATTTGCATGATGTGATAATTGCAAGTAAAAATTCAAATTTTGCAAATAAGGAATTAACACTTGATGATATAGAAAGTCAAATTATATATACACCAAGAACATATTCACAAGCATTAAAAAGATTAGAAATGTTATCTTTTGGGAAAAAGTTGAATTTGAAAAATAGTAGTTATAATACTATTTTGGAACTTACAGGTTCGGGAAATGCATTAGGATTAATAACAAGAGAATATGTAGATGAAAATGATTACAAGAAATTTAATTTGGTTGAAGTTAAAACAACTCTTGAATTGGGAGAGATTGAATTTGGAATTTATACTAATTCTAATAAATCTACAGAGTTGAAAGATTTAATAAAGATGATAAAAGAGTATTTTTTCAAACTAATAGCAAAGCAATGAATTAAGAAAAAGTTATTTATTGAAGTGGTATAAAATAAATTTTATTTAAAAATCTTGATTTTTTAGAGTAAAAGATATATTATAGATAAAGTAATATTTATTATGTAAGAATGCTTAATATTTAAATAAAAGTACATAATAATATTAGAAATTTAGGAGGTAAAATTATGGAATTAAAAGGATCAAAAACAGAACAAAACTTGATGACTGCATTTGCAGGAGAATCACAAGCAAGAAATAAATATACATTTTTTGCAAGTCAAGCAAAAAAAGATGGATATGAGCAAATAGCTGCTATATTCCAAGAAACAGCTGATAATGAAAAAGAACATGCAAAATTATGGTTTAAATTATTAAATGGTGGAGCTATTGGATCAACAGAAGAAAATTTAAAATCAGCAGCTGCTGGTGAAAATTATGAATGGACAGATATGTATGCTGAATTTGCAAAAACAGCTAAAGAAGAAGGATTTGCAAGAATAGCATATTTATTTGAAGAAGTTGGAAAAATAGAAAAAGAGCATGAAGAAAGATACTTAAAATTATTAGAAAATGTAAAAGAAGGAAAAGTATTTGAAGCAGGAGAAGTTAAGATTTGGAAATGCAGAAATTGCGGACATATTGTAGTTGGAACATCAGCTCCAGAAGTTTGCCCTGTATGTAATCATCCAAAAGCATTTTTTGAAATAAAAGCTGAGAATTATTAAAAGAACAAATTTAGGAAGTTTTTTGAAATTTCCTGATATATAAAAAGAATTTCTAAAATAGAAAAAAATCTATTTAGAAATTCTTTTTTAATATTTCCATTTCATACTAATTTTTGCTTGAGACTTTTTACGTTTTGGAGACAAAAAGCTATCTCTAAACTCTTGTTTCCAAACAGGAGGAATGAAATATCCATTATTATCAGAAGAACTTGGAGTAATAGGAGATGTATATGGAACACCAAAAGATTTTAAACTACATAATAATGTCAAATATATAAACAATCCTATTCCAATTCCAAGAAATCCAGCAGTAAATCCAAGAGCAATAAATATAAATCTAAAGACTCTCAAATGAAATCCAAAAGAAAAATCAGGAATAGCAAAAGAAGAAATACCTGTAATAGCAACAACAATTATAAGAATAGGGCTAACAATACCAGCATTAACAGCTGCATCACCCAAAATTAAAGCTCCAACAATTCCAATAGTAGAACCAATAGGAGTGGGAACTCTTAAACCAGCTTCTCTTATAAGTTCAAAAGAAAATTCCATAAGTAAAAGCTCAAAAATCATAGGAAAAGGAACATTTTCTCGAGCTGATAATATTGAAAAAAGCAGTTCTGTAGGCAAAATTTCTTGATGAAAACTAGTTACAGCAATATAAAGACCAGGTAATAATAAAGTAATAATACCAGCTATTAAACGAATAGCTCTTAGAAAATTAGCAAACATTGGCTTTAAATTTGTATCTTCAGGAGAAAATAAGAAATCTTCAATGGTTGCAGGGGCAATTAATGCATATGGATTTCCATTAACTAAAATTATTACTCTACCTTGAAACAAATATTTACAACACTTATCGGGTCTTTCTGTCGAAATGAGTTGAGGAACACCAAAGGTTTCTTCTTCATCCAACAATTGTTCCAATTGACCAGTAGAAAGTAAAGAATCAATAGATAAATTGCTAAGTCTGAATTTTACTTCACCAACTAAATCTGAATTTGCAATATTTTTCATGTAACAAACACCACATTTTGTTTTACTAATATTGCCAACAGGTATATTCTCAATTATCAAATTTTCATTATTTACAATTTTTCTTAAAAGAGAGGTATTTGTTCTTATGTTTTCAATAAAACTTTCTTGAGGTCCTTTTATAATTACTTCATTTTCAGGTTTATCAACACCACGAGAATTATATTTTTTTACATCTATATCAAAAGCAATATTTAAAGTATCAATAAAAAGTAAGCAATTTCCCATATTAATTCCAGAACATACAGCTTCAAAATCTTCAACTTTATTAACACTATTTTGAGGCAATAATCTATTATCAATATAATTTAATAGATTGGCAGGATTAGGATTTTGAACTCTTTTTGGAAACATTAATGGTTCTAAAACAAAATCATTTATTGAAATAGAATTGACTAAACCATCAATATAAATTATAAAACTTTTATATAATTGATTTTGAGCTAGTGTTTCAAATTCTCTAATTACAATATCACTATTAATTAAAGTATTATATTTACTTCTTATAAACTCAAGATTTTTATTTATTTCTAGATAAATTGAGGTATGATTATTATTTATTGGTTTTACTTTTTCATTATTATTATTTATAATTGAAAAATTATAATTTTGTTCAAATAAATTATTTATAAAATTCTTAATATTCATATTTTTAATATTAACAATATTTTGAAAAAATATTCTAATTAACTGAAATAAACAATTGAAAAAATATATTTTATAATATATAATAGAAATATACAAAAGAAATTGAAAGGAATGTTTAAATGAAAAAAGAAAATGGATTTATTAAATTTTTATTAGTATTAATAGTAATAGCGTTAGCTGGAATAATAATGTTATTTGGGTATGTAATGTATAATGAATTTGCAGGAAATGGTGATGTGGATTTTGGAAATTTACAATTAATATATCCAAAAATTGAAAATCAAGAATCTGATAACAGAATTAATAATACAAAGGCAACAACAGATACAAAAATAAGTGGTAGCACAGTTGGAACACAAGTTTTAAACAAGAATGAATATCAAAATAAATACTTATACAGTCAATTAGGAGAGAATGGAAAAATTATATATGAAAAATTATATGAAAATAAAGAAAATTTAAAAACAGGAACATATACAATTCAATTTGGAAATACTTTTTATGATATATTATCACAAGAAAATGGAAGTGATAAATTACAAGAAGAATATCAAACGGCTATTGAAGCATTTACTTATGACAATCCAGATGTATTTTATATTGATGTTACAAAAATGTATATAAATATAGAAACAATTCAAAAAATATTTTCAACAAAATATAATGTATATATAAATAGTGCTAAAGATCCAACATATTTATTAGACGGATTTACATCAAAAGAACAAATAGACCAATGTGAAAGCCAAGTAATAGCTGTAAAAAATCAAATATTAAATCAGATTGCAGGGAAAAATGATATTGAAAAAATGAGATATATACATGATTATTTAGTTGATACAATAGAATATGATCAAACATTTGGAGAAAAAAATATATATAATATATATGGTGCTTTAGTATCAAAAACATGTGTATGTGAAGGATATGCAAAAGCTTCACAATATTTACTAAATGAAGCAGGATTAGAAAATATAATAATAACAGGAACAGCAACAAATAGTGATGGGAAAACAGAAAATCATGCATGGAACTATGTAAATATAGATGAAAAATGGTATGCTATAGATACAACATGGGATGACCCAATTATAGTTGGTGGAGGAAAATTAACAAATACAATTAGATATAGATATTTTTTAAAGGGAAGTAGTACAATGAATAAAAATCATTTTATATCAACAAAATTTACTTCAGGTGGGCAAGATTTTGAATTTCCAAAATTATCTATAACAGATTATAATATATAGGGAGTTGAATAGATTGATAGAATTAGAAGAAAACTTAAATAAATTACAACAATTAAAAAACAAAGTAGAAAGTTTAGGTGAGTCTCTTTGACATCGAATCAAAGAAAGAAGAACTAAAGAAATTAGAAGAGCAAACACAACAAGAAAGCTTTTGGCAACAAGATACATCAATAAGTAGTAAAGTATTAGCAAAAATAAAGGAATTAAAACATAAGATTGATGAATTTGAATTAGCACAAAATGAAGCAAGTAATTTAATAGAATTAACAGAACTTGCAAATTTAGAGGTTGATGAAGAAGTTGCAAAAGATATTTTAAAATCTACGAAAAAACTAGAATATGATGTAGAGAAAATTCAATTAGAAACATTATTATCTGGAAAATATGACAGAAATAATGCAATATTAACATTGCATCCGGGGGCAGGCGGTACAGAATCACAAGATTGGGCAGAAATGCTTTATAGAATGTATACAAGATGGGCTACCAAAAAAAGATATGAAGTAAAAGAATTAGATTATCTTGAAGGTGATGAAGCTGGTATAAAAAGTGTTACATTTGAAATAATTGGAGAAAATGCTTATGGATATATGAAAGGTGAAATGGGAGTACATAGATTAGTAAGAATTTCACCTTTTGATGCTGGTGGAAGAAGACATACTTCGTTTGCATCATTAGAAGTTTTACCTGAAATTACAGAAGATATTGAAATAGATATAAATCCAGATGATTTAAGAGTAGATACTTATAGAGCATCAGGAGCTGGTGGACAACATATTAATAAAACATCATCTGCTGTAAGAATTACACATATACCAACAAATATTGTTGTTGCTTGTCAATCAGAACGTTCACAAATTCAAAATAGAGAAACAGCAATGAAAATGTTAAAATCAAAATTATTTGATTTAAAAGAAAAAGAACAAAAAGAAACAATAAATGATTTAAAAGGTGAACAAAAAGATATTGCATGGGGAAGTCAAATCCGTTCATATGTATTTTGTCCATATACACTTGTAAAAGATCATAGAACAAATTATGAAGTTGGAAATGTTCAAACAGTTATGGATGGAAATTTAGATGGTTTTATAGAAAGTTATTTAAAATATATAAATAGTAACAAGTAGCCATAAAATTAATATAATATAATAGTTATGTTTATAATTAAATATAACTATTATTTTTTACTATTTAAGGAAGATTATATATGGATACAGTAGTCTTAAAATTTGGAGGAAGTTCACTTGCAAATAATGAAAGATTAATGATGGTAGCAAATAAAATAATAGAAAAAGCGATGAAACACAAAGTAGTTGTTGTAGTATCAGCACAAGGAAAAACAACAGACAATTTATTAAAACAAGCAAAAGAATTAGAAAAAATAACTAAATCTCAAAATATAAATAAAAGAGAATTAGATATGTTACTAAGTACAGGTGAACAAATAAGTGCATCAAAATTAGCAATATTATTGAATTTAATGGGATATAAATCAATATCTTTAAATGGATATCAAGCACAAATATATACAAACAATAATTATCAAAATGCATCAATTATAAAAATTGATACTGAAAGAATAAAAAAAGAATTAAAAAAAAACATAGTAATAATCACAGGATTTCAAGGTATAGATGAAAATAATAATATAACAACATTAGGAAGAGGAGGATCTGATACAACAGCAGTAGCATTATCAGCAGAATTAAATGCATCGAAATGCTACATATATTCAGATGTTGATGGCATATATACAGCAGATCCAAGAAAAATACCTAATGCAGATAAACTAACGAAAATATCTTATGAAGAAATGTATTCATTATCAAGTGAAGGAGCAAAAGTACTTCATGATAGATGTGTAGAAATAGGAGAAAAATTTGATGTACCAATAATTACAGAATCAACATTTAATGATAAAAAAGGAACAGAAATAACACATAATCTTGAAAGTTCTGGAGTAAAAAGCATTGTAAAAAAAGAAATATCAAAAATTTCAGTTATAGGATATGGAATAAGTTCAAATGATGATATATTGCAAAAAGTTTTAGAAATTGCAAATGAAAATAAATTAGAAATCTTTAATATAGAAATAACAAGAACAAAAATTTCTATTATTTTTAAAGAAATTGTAGATGACAATATATTAAAACAAATACATGATGTATTAATATAAGCATATTTTTGAATTTTTATATGTTTGATTGCTTAGAAATCTTAATGACTCATATATAATGAGTATGAAAAAAATTAATAAAAGGTCTCTTTTGAGTGCATAATAATTCAAAGGAGATTTTTTTATGTGGTATAAAGGAAAAGAAGAGATATTAAAACAATTAGAAACAAGTTCTAAAGGCATAACAAATTCAGAAGCGAACAAAAGATTAAAAGAAGAAGGATTAAATAGAATTCCAACAGGTAAGAGAAATACTATTTGGAACATAATTAATGAACAACTGAAAAATCCAATAATATTTATACTATTTTTTTCAGCAATATTTTCAATAATAACACAAAGTAAAGCAGATGCAATATTTATATTTGTTGTAATAGGAATAAATACAATTATAGGAACATATCAGGAATGGAGTTCAGAAAAAAGTGCTGAAAAGCTTCAAAATATGATAAAAATTAGAACTAAAGTATTAAGAGATGGAAAAATAGAAGAAATCGATTCAGAAAATATAGTTGTTGGAGATATTATAGAATTAGAATCTGGAAATAAAGTACCTGCTGATTTGAGATTAATAGATGTAAAAAATTTAAGTATAGATGAATCTGTTTTAACAGGTGAATCAAAACCAAAAAATAAATTAGATATAACATTGCCTAAAGAAACAGAATTAGCAGAAAGAGATAATATTGCATTTGCAGGAAGTATAGTTACAAAAGGAAGAGGAATAGGTGTTGTAATAGCAACAGGTCAATATACAGAATTTGGAAAAGTTGCTGAAAATGTATTACTTTCAGAAGATTCAAAAACACCATTAGTAATAAAAATAGAAAAATTTTCAAAACAAATAAGTTTTGCATTTTTAATTTTTGCAATAATTGTATCAATATTTTTGTTTTTTAAAGGATATAAATTATCTGAAATATTATCAACAGTAATAGCATTAACAGTTTCTGCAATACCAGAGGGATTAACAATTGCTATGACAATAGTATTATCAGTATCTTCAAATAAAATGGCAAAAAGACATGTAATAGTAAAAAAGCTAAATGCAGTTGAAAGCTTAGGAAGTTGTAATGTTATAGCAACAGATAAAACAGGAACATTAACTGCAAATGAACAAACTGCAAAGAAAATAGTTCTTCCGAATGATAGTGTAGCATCAATAAAAGGAATTGGATACAATGATATAGGTGAAATAAGATGTGATGAGAAAGATAAAACACAAATAAAAGAAATAGTGAAAATGGGATATGTAAACAATGAAGCAAGGCTTGAATATGATGGAAAACAATGGAAACATTCAGGTGATGCAATAGATACAGCATTTTTAGCATTAGGAATGAAAATTCCAATAAAACAACAATTTGATATAAAAAGTATGATACATTATGAATCACAATTAAAATATTCAGCAGTAGTATTTGAAGAAAATAATGAATATGTAGTAACTATAAAAGGGGCTCCAGAAAAAGTTTTAGAATTTTGCAAATATATTAATGAGAAAGAAAAGATAAATAAAGATAAAATTCTTAATCAAAATATTCAATTAGCAGAAGAAGGATATAGAGTTATAGCAATAGCTCAAAGTAAAATTCATAAGAGAAATTTTGAAACAAAAGAGCTAGAAGAAAAAGATCTTAAAGATATGATATTTCTGGGATTGATAGGATTTGTAGATCCGATTAGAGAAGGAGTAACAGAAGCAGTAGAAAGTTGTAAAAAAGCAGGAATTGAAACAATTATGATTACTGGAGACCAAAAAAATACAGCAGAAGCAATAGCTAAGAGAATAGGTATAACAAAAGTATATTCTAGAGCAACACCTATGGAGAAATTAGAAATAGTTAAAAAATTAAAAGAAGAAGGAAAAATGGTTGCTGTAACAGGTGATGGGGTAAATGATACACCAGCGCTAAAATCAGCCAATATAGGTGTTGCAATAGGAAGTGGAACAGATATTGCAAAAGAAACAGGGAATATGATAATAACAGATGATAATTTTTCATCAATTGTAAATGGTGTAGAAGAAGGAAGAAGAGCATATAATAATATAAGAAAAGTAATATATTTGCTCTTATCAACAGGATTATCTGAAATAATATTATTTGTATTAGCGATGATATTTAATTTTCCAATACCATTAGTCGCAATACAATTATTATGGTTAAATTTAATAAGTAATGGAATTCAAAGTAATGCTTTAGCATTTGAAAAAGATGTTGAAGATGTAATGAATAGACCTGCAAATAATGAAAAAATATTTGATAAATTAATGATAAATGAAATTATCATATCAGCAACAGTAATGGGGATAATAGAATTTGCACTTTATATTTATTTATATAATATAAGACATCTTGAAATAGAAGTTATTAGAAGTTATTTACTAACATTGATGGTCTTAATGGAAAATATTCATATCTTTAATTGTAGAAGTGAAAGAATTTCAGCATTTAAAATATCAGGACAAAATAATAAATTCTTGATATTTTCGATATTAATAACATGTTTAATACAAATAATAGTCGTGAGAAGTGATATATTATCAAATATATTACGTTTAAAAACAATACCATTAGAGTTTGCTGGTGGATTAGTAGTATTTTCAATACCTTTAATAATTATCATGGAAGTGTATAAAAAATATCTTAAAAAAATTCATAAAAATTATTGACAATTGAGTGATTGTTCAACTATAATATAGTAAAAGTTGAATGATTACTCAATTATTTTGCTTACAAAAGAGTAAGGAAAGGAGATATGTATGGCAAGGAATGAATTTGCTTGTGATTGTAATGTAATTCATCAAGATTTAGTTGAATCAACACAAAAACAAATGGTAGATGAAGATGTATTAAATAAAATGGCAGATTTTTTTAGCATATTAGGAGATACAACAAGAGTTAAAATATTAGATGCTTTAGATAAAAATGAGCTGTGTGTGTGTGACATAGCAAATGTACTTGGTATGAGTAAGTCGTCAATTTCACATCAATTAGGAACATTAAGAAGAAGTGGAATTGTAAAGTGTAGAAAAGTAGGAAAAGAGGTTTTTTATACACTTGATGATGAACATGTAAAAGAAGTGTTTGAAGTGGCGATAGAGCATATTGAACATAAAAGATAAAAAGAAGGGTAGGTAATTATTATGAAAATGAAATTTAAAATAAAAGGAATTGATTGCGCAAATTGTGCAGCAGAATTAGAAAGAGCTATACAAAAAATAGAAGGTGTAACAGAGGCATCTTTGAGTTTTATGACAGAAAAATTGGTAATGGAAATTGAAGATGATAGAAAAGATGAAATATTAAAAAATTTAAAAAAGGTTGTAAAAAAAGAGGAACCTGATTGTACTATAGAGGAAATTTAATTCTTTCTCAATTTTGGTTTTGTTTCAAGAAAGGAAAAAAGATAAATGAAAAAAAGAGGAATTAAAATAATAATATCAGCAATATTATTTGTATTAGCATTAGTAATTCCATTTTCAAATGAATGGATAAATAATGGATTGTTTATTATAAGTTATTTAGTTGTAGGATGTGAAATATTAAAAAAAGCTGTAAGAAATATATTTAGAGGAAAAGTTTTTGATGAAAACTTTTTAATGGCTGTTGCAACAATAGGTGCATTTGCAATAGGCGAATTTCCAGAAGCTGTTGCAGTTATGTTGTTTTATCAAGTTGGTGAATTATTTCAAAGTTATGCTGTTGATAAGTCTAGAAAATCAATTGCAAGTTTAATGGATATAAGGCCAGATTATGCAAATATTGAGAAAGATGGAAAAGTTGAAAAAGTTGATCCTGATGAAGTAAAAATTGGAGATATAATTATTGTAAAAACTGGAGAAAAAATACCATTAGATGGTGTTGTTGTTGAGGGTACATCAAGCTTAGATACAATGGCATTGACAGGAGAATCTGTTCCAAGAGTTGTAAAAACAGAAGATGAAGTGCTAAGTGGTTGTATCAATAAAGATGGTTTATTAAAAATAAGAGTAACTAAAGAATTTGGAGAATCAACAGTAAGTAAGATTTTGGATTTAGTAGAAAATGCAAGTAGTAAAAAATCAAAATCTGAAAACTTTATTACAAAATTTGCAAAATATTATACTCCAACAGTAGTTATAATAGCTGTACTTTTAGCATTTATACCACCAATAATATTAAAAGATTTTAATACATTTTCAGTATGGCTATATAGAGCATTGTCATTTTTGGTTGTATCATGTCCATGTGCATTAGTAATATCAATACCATTAAGTTTCTTTGGTGGAATTGGTGGAGCATCTAAAATGGGAATATTAATAAAAGGAAGTAACTATTTAGAGGCATTAGCAAACACAGAAACAGTAGTATTTGATAAAACAGGAACATTAACAGAAGGAATTTTCGAAGTTCAAGATATTTATGCAGAAGGAATTGAAAAAGATGAGTTATTAAGAATTGTTGCACATGCAGAAAACTATTCAAACCATCCAATTGCTAAATCAGTAAAGAAAGCATATAACAAAGAAATTGACGAAAAAATCATAAAAAATCCACAAGAATTAAGTGGAAAAGGAATCTGGGCTAAAATTGATGAAAAAGATATTTTAGTTGGAAATGAAAAGTTAATGTTAGAAGAAAAAATAGACTTTAAAAAATGTGATGAAGTAGGAACGATATTATATGTTGCAATTGATAAAAAATATGTAGGATATGTATTAATTGCAGATAAAATAAAACAAGATTCTCCAAAAACAATTAGAGAATTAAAAGCAATGAATATTAAAGAAACAGTAATGCTTACAGGTGATAAAAAAGAAGTTGGAGAATATGTTGCTAAAAAGTTAAATATGGATAAAGTTTATACTGAATTATTACCAGATGGAAAAGTTGAAAAAGTAGAAGAATTATTAAAACAAAAGAGTGAAAAGGGAAAGCTTGTATTTGTTGGTGACGGAATAAATGATGCACCTGTTTTAACAATTTCAGATATTGGTGTTGCAATGGGTGGACTTGGATCTGATGCGGCAATAGAAGCAGCAGATATTGTTATAATGACAGATGAAACTTCAAAAATAAGTAAAGCAATTAACTTGTCAAAAAAGACAATGAGAATTGTTCGTGAAAATATTATTTTTGCAATATTTGTAAAAATAGCAGTTCTTGTATTAACTGCATTTGGAGCATCTACGATGTGGGAAGCTGTCTTTGCAGATGTAGGAGTTTCTGTTATTGCAATAATTAATGCTTTAAGAATGTTGAATATAAAGAAATTTGAATAATAGAAAAAAACGCAATCTTAATTGATTGCGTTTTTTATGGAATGAATATGATTTTGAAATTATTTCTTGTTAAAACTCAAACATTCTACAACAAAATCGTTTGCAGAATTTCCATCTACATCAACTTCTAAATATTGAGAAGGAATGTAGGTGATAAAAATTCTTTTGCATTTATCATTGATAACCCAATGATGTTTAATTAATTTTGTGTAAGTGTTTGTAAGTGTAATTTTACAAGAAGTGTCTTTTCCAACACTTGCTTTTATGATAACAAGTCCTCTCAGACCAGTACCAGTAGAGAAAACGTAATGTCCTTTTTCAAAGAAGAAAAGTACTAATTTGTTATCCATTAAAAAGCAAATGCTCCAAGTGATTGCTACAAAAACAATCACAGGTAAGATAATCAATAAATTCCGAGCCATATTTTTCCCTCCATTACATAACTCAATTGAGTGATTACATTTGTAAGTAAAAACTTACAAAATCAAGGTGCTTTACCTTAACAGGTAAAATAATACCATAAATTTACATAAAAGTCAATTTGCATTAAAAATTTTATATATAAAGACAAAGAGCAAACTTAGAACATGGATTCCAAGTTTGCTCTTTGTAAATATCGTTACAACGGTTTATTTTTTTTCTGTCAATTCTTCCTTGAGATGCTTCATTGCCCAATCGTGCTGGTTGCAAATATAATATCCGTATTTCTCAAATTCCTTAGAGCGATCATCTAATTTGAACAAACCATAGGCTAGATTATATTCAAAATTTTGTTCTGGTGTAGGAATATCAATTTTCCATTCAGGAATATTTAAAAGTGCTAAGGCATGAAAAAGTGAAAAGTAGTTGAAAGCAGCAGCAGTAGTGATATTAGGATAAATTCTGATGTATGACGGATTAGCTAATTCTTCCATAATTCGTTTTGCAATTTCATCTTGTATTTGTCGCATTTCTTTTTTAGTAAACTTTTTTTGTGGAAGTTTTAATGTAAGATAAAACAGATTGTCAAACTGGTTATAGTCAATACTATACCAGTATTCATTAGGAATGGCTTTTGGATAGGAAAGAGCTTCTGCGATTAATTTACAGCAACTTAATTCAAGCCCCATCCACTGAGCAGATTCAAGATTTTCCATAAATTTTTCCAAATTTTCTTTTTTAATCATCATGTTGTTTTCCTCCAATTGTAAATTTGTGACAGAAAAAAATCGACAAATGTCAAAGACATCATATATAGAGTATAACACTAATTTACATAACTTACAAGAGTGACAAAAAATATTTTGGGCAAAATATAGACATTTGAGGTTAAGTAGTGTAAAATAATTAAGTATAAAATGGAGAAAAATAATGATAAGAATAAAAGATATAAAAATAAGAGAAGATTTATTAGAAGAAAAAGTATTAGAAAAAGCATTACAAAAAAATAGATTACAAAAAGAAGATGTGAAAAAATGGTATATTTATAAAAAATCAATAGATGCCAGAAAAAAAGAAGACATTTTCTATAATTATACAATAGACATTGAGTTAAAAGATAAAAATAAAGAAAAAAGATTTGAAAAAATTGAAGAATATAAAATGCCAGAAATAAAAGTAAAAAGGACAAGTAAAATTCAACCAGTAATAATAGGAGCTGGACCAGCAGGTTTATTTTCTGCATTAATCTTTGTTGAAAATGGAATAAAGCCAATTCTAATTGAAAGAGGAAAAAGAGTAGAAGATAGAGTAAAAGATGTCGAGGAATTTATAAATAATAGAAAATTTAACCCTAAATCTAATATTCAATTTGGAGAAGGTGGGGCAGGAACATTTTCAGACGGAAAATTAAATACTGGAAATTCAAGTATATATTCAAGAAAAGTACTCGAAGAATTTGTAAAATTTGGTGCGCCAAAAGAAATAATGTATGTTGCAAAACCACATTTAGGAACAGATAATTTGGTAAAGATTGTGAAAAATATTAGAGAATATATATTAGAAAAAGGTGGACAAATATTTTTTGAAGAAGAAGTTATAGATTTTGAAATAAAAAAAGGTCAGATAAAATCTGTAATAACAAACCAAAAAAGAAAAATAGAAACAGATAGTGTTATATTAGCAATTGGACATAGTGCAAGAGACACATTTAAAAAATTGAATGAACTAGGAGTAAAAATTGCACCAAAAAACTTTGCTGTTGGGGTTAGAATAGAACATTTACAAAAAGATATAAATATGGCTCAGTATGGAAACAAAACAAAATTGAGATTAGGGTCTGCAGATTATAAATTAGTATATCATGCCTCAAATGGAAGAACTTGCTATACATTTTGCATGTGCCCTGGTGGAAAAGTAATGGCCTCAAATTCAGAAGAAAGTTCAATTGTAACAAATGGAATGAGTAATTTTGCAAGAGATGGAGAAAATGCAAATAGTGCATTACTTGTAAATATATCTATTGAAGATTTTTATAAAGAATCGCCATTAGATGGAATGTATTTTCAAGAAGAATTAGAGAAAAAAGCATTTGAATTAGGCGGAAAAAACTACAATGCACCAATACAAAGAGTTGAAGATTTTCTCGAAAATAAAACAACAACAAATTTAGGAAAAATAAAGCCAACATATATGCCTGGAGTAACATTTGCCAACCTGAATGAAATATTGCCAGAATTTGTTTCAAATACATTAAAAGAAGGATTAACAGAATTAGACCAAAAATTACATGGATTTGCTGAACATGATGCAATAATGACGGGAGTAGAAACAAGAAGTTCATCACCAGTACAAATAACGAGAGATAAAGAAACAATGAATTCAATTAATGTTCAAGGACTATATCCATGTGGAGAAGGTGCAGGATATGCTGGAGGCATTATGACAGCTGCTATTGATGGAATAAAATGTGCAATAAAAATAATTGAAAAAGAGTAAAATTATAATATATTTAATGAAAAAAATTCCAGCATAAAAAACAAAGAAAAAATCATTATAAGTGAGTATAAATTTGAAAAAAAGAGATATAATAAAATTAGCATATAAAATTTAAGAAATTTGAACCAAAAAAGTGTTGCAATAGAAAAAATTATATGCTAAAATATGTATAACAAATAAATAATTAGAACAAAGCAAAAACCCTGCGTAGTGCGTGTAGACAGAATTTTTAGAACCTACAAGTTTAAAGAGGGACCTTAAATCTTTGAATATGGCGTGCAAGCTTACACTTTAGCATTTGTAAAATTACATTTCGAGTAGTAAGAAGCCCATGAGTATTCAAGAAGGAACCCACCTGTCGAAGACAGGTCCTTAAAAATTCAATCAACTTACGGCTAATGTGGGGATTGCTTTTTTTGTGTGTAAAAGCTTTTAAAAATTATAAAGAATTTCTTAAAAAGCTTTTCTTTTTTTGAAAAATATAATATAATGTATTTGCGATTTTAATATATTCAAAAGTGCTGATTCTTGCGAAAGGAAGGATATTTTAATGAAAGAAAAAAAGAAAAAAAATAAACAACATAGTAATTCAAATAAAAAAAATATGAAAAGTCAAAAAACAAATACCAAAAATGCAAATAATAATTTAATAAAAAAAGATACTAAAATGAAATTTAAGTATAAACATCCAAAATTAGCGATAGCATTAAAAATATTATTGGTATTAATAATATTATTAGTTGTTGTTGGAGCTGGAGTTATAATAGGACTTGTATATGGATTTTTTGGGGACGATTTGAAAATTGATTTATCAAAATTGACAATGATAGAAAATACAGTAATAGTAGATTCAAATGAAAACGTATTAGCAGAACTAAATGGAAAAGAAAGTAGAAAAATAATTACATTAGATGAAATGTCACCATATTTACCTAAAGCATATATAGCAATTGAAGATGAAAGATTTTATCAACACCATGGAGTAGATTTAAAAAGAACAACAGCAGCAATTCTTTCATTTGTAACACATTTTGGAAAATCAACAACAGGTGGAGGAAGTACAATAACACAACAATTGGTTAAAAATATAACACAAGATAAGGAAAGTAGTGGAATCAACGGAATATTAAGAAAAGTAAAAGAATGGGCTAAAGCATATCAAGTAGAGAATGAATTAAGTAAAAATCAAATATTAGAATTATATTTAAATTTGATACTTGTTGGAGGAAGAAACTATGGAGTTCAAACAGGAGCAGAATATTATTTTAATACAGATGCATCAAATTTAAGTATTGCACAATGTGCATTTTTAGCAGGAATAAATAATTCACCAAATGCGTATAATCCATATTCAGGAAAAGATAATACTGAAAAAATTAAAAAAAGAACAAAAACAGTATTAGGACAAATGAAAAAATGTGGATCTATAAATCAAGAAGAATATGATTCAGCAGTTGCTGAGGTTGAAGCAGGATTTAATTTTGAAAATGGAGTAAAAGGAAATGTTTATTCATCACATACAGATGCATTAATTTCACAATTGATAGAGCAAATTGCACAAGAAAAAAATATTTCTAAAACAGCAGCAGAAACATATTTAAATACAAGTGGATTAAAGATATATTCTACACAAGATGTAGATATTCAAAAAATAATGGAAGATGAAATGGCTGAAGATAAATATACATTATATGCCAAAGATGCAAAGGGAAATATTATAACAGATTCTAATGGAAATGAAATTGTAGCAGAAGCAGCAGCTGTTATAATAGAACCATCAACAGGGTATGTAGTTGGAGCTGTTGGACAATTAGGAGAAAAAACAACAGCAAGAGGATTAAATAGAATAAATAGTCCAAGGCAAACAGGGTCATCAATAAAACCATTATCAGATGTATTACCTGGAATTGAAGAAGGAATAATAACACCTGCTACAATATATTTGGATACAAGAACAACATTTGGAGGAACATGGACACCAAAAAATTATAATAGATATACAGGAAAAAGAACTGTTAGATCAGCATTAACAACTTCTCAAAACATCCCATTTATAAAAATACAAGCAGAATTAACTCCCCAAAAAGGTATTGAATATTTAAAGAAAATGGGAGTATCAACATTAGATGATGAAAAAGATAATAATTTAGCATCTGTTGCAATAGGAGGATTTACATATGGTATTAGTCCATTAGAAATGGCAGCAGCATATGCAATGATTTCGAATGATGGAGTATATATTAAACCAACATTTTATACAAAAGCTGTAGATTCTAATGGAAATATAGTATTAGAGCCAAACCAACCAACAGAAAGAGTATGTTCAGTACAAACAGCATATATAGTAAAAGATTTAATGAAATCTGTAGTTAATGATTCAGCAGGAACAGCAACATATACAAGAATTAGTGGAATGGATTTAGCAGCCAAAACAGGAACAACAAATGAAGATAAAGAGAGATGGATGTGTGGATTTACAAACTATTATTCATGTGCTGTATTATATGCTTTTGATGAACCAAGAACAATTACAAAATCAAGTAAACAATCATCAGGTTTAATATTTGCTAATATAATGAAAGAAATACATAGTGGATTAGAAAAATCAACATTTAAACAACCAGACGGAATTGTTTCTGCACGAGTATGTAGAACAAGTGGAATGTTAGCTTCAGATAAATGTACAGATACATATTCAGAAATATTTGTGGAAGGAAAACTACCAGAAACTTGTGATGCACATCAAGGAACATATACAATTTGTACAGAGTCTGGATTATTAGCAAATCAATATTGTCCAGAGTCTTCAAGAAAAGTTAGAGAGACTGGTTATGTAATAGAAAAAGAAAGATTAGATTTATGGAATACATTAGAAGGAAGGGAGAGTGAAAACTCTGCACCAACTGAATATTGTAATATTCACAAAGCACCAGAGGAAAAGCCAACAGAGAGTACAAAGCCAACAGAAGGCACTAAACCATCTGAGAGTACAAAACCAACAGAAAGTACAAAGCCAGCTGATGATACATCAAGTACAAAACCAACAGAGAGTACTAAGCCAACTGAGAGTACTAAACCATCTGAAGGTGAAACTACACCAACTCCAGATCTACCAGAAGAAGATACAAATACTGAAGAATAATAAGAATTTTTGCCTCACAATATGTGGGGCAAAAAGCATAAAATAGAATAGAAAGGAAGGCATATATGGATATTTATTTTTACAACACATTAACAAAACAAAAAGATTTATTTAAACCAATTGAAGAAGGAAAAGTTAAAATATATTCTTGTGGACCAACAGTATATAAAGATGCAACAATAGGAAATATGAGAACAAACTTATTAAATGATACATTAAGAAGAGTTTTAAAATATAATGGATATGAATTAAAACATGTAATGAATATTACAGATGTAGGACATTTAGTATCAGATGGAGACGAAGGAGAAGACAAAATGTTAAAATCTGCTAGAGAAGAACATAAAAGTCCTTTAGAAATAGCAGAACATTATACAAAATTATTTTTTAGAGATTTAGAAAGATTAAATATTGAAACTCCTGAAGTTGTATGTAAAGCAACAGATCATATAAAAGAAATGTTGGAAATGGTTCAAAAAATAATGAAAAATGGGTATGCATATGAAACTTCTACAGCTATATATTTTGATGTTTCAAAATTAGACAAATATGGTATTTTATCAGGAATAAACTTAAATGACCAAAAAGCAGGAGCAAGAGTTGATATAGATCCAGAAAAAAGAAATCCATATGATTTTGCCTTATGGATAAAAGCACCAGCAAATCATTTAATGAAATGGGATAGTCCATGGGGACCAAGTTATCCAGGATGGCATATTGAATGTTCAGCAATGAGCACAAAATATCTTGGTGAAGAATTTGATATACATACAGGTGGAATTGATTTAATACCAACACACCATGAAAACGAAATTGCACAAAATAAAGGTGCTTGTGGCAAAAATCCAGCACATTATTGGATACATGGAGAATATCTATTAATAAATGGTGGAAAAATGTCAAAGAGTCTTGGAAACACATATTTAATAGATGATATAATTGCTAGAGGATATAGTCCACTTGCATATAGATTGTTTAATTATTCATGTCATTATAGAGGAAAATTAAACTTTACATGGGAAGGAATTGAATCAGCAAATACATCTCTTATTCGTTTAAGAGAAGGATATCAAAAACACTTAAATGGAAATTCAGATATATCTGATGAAATAATTGCAGATATGGAAAATAGATTTCATCAAGCAATAAATGATGATATGAATATGCCACTTGCATTAAGTGTTGTATGGGAAGCAGTTAAATATCCTGAAAAATCACCTAAAATAGCACAATTACTTAAAAAGTTTGATACAGTACTAGGAATAAAAATTGATGAAGTACAAGAAACAAAAATACCACAAGAAATTTTAGATTTAGTAGAAGAAAGAAAACAAGCTAGAAGTGACAAAAATTGGAGTGAATCAGATAGATTAAGAGATCTAATAGCAGAAAAAGGATATATAGTAAAAGATACGAAAGATGGGACAGAAGTTCTTAAAAAATAAATGCAATATTGAAAGGAATATTAAGAATTATGATAGATTTTAAACAAATAATAGCAGAATCAATTGCACAAATAACAAAAATAGAAGTTAATGAAATTAAAGGATTTATAGAAGTTCCAAAAGAACAAGGAAATGGAGATTATGCATTTCCTTGTTTCAAACTTGCAAAAACACTAAGAAAATCACCAAATGTAATTGCAGATGATATAAAAGCAAATGTAAACATATCAGAAAAATATGTAGAAAAGATAGAAGTTGTTGGAGGATATCTTAACTTTTTTGTAAATAAGGAAACACTTGCCAAAGAGATTCTTCAAGAAGTTGATGAAAATGAAGAATATGGAAAATCAAAAATTGGAAATGGTAAAAACATAGTAATAGATTATTCATCACCTAATATCGCAAAAACATTTCATATAGGGCATTTAAGAACAACAGTAATAGGTTCAGCATTATATAATATTTATAAATATTTAGGATATAATGTTACAGGAATAAACCATTTAGGAGATTATGGAACACAATTTGGAAAACTAATAGAAGGATATAAAAGATGGGGAACAGAATATAATCTTGATGAAAACCCTATCGAAAAATTAACAGAAATATATGTTAGAATTTCAAATTTATGCAAAGAAGATGAAAGTGTTTTAGAAGCATGTAGAGATAATTTTAAAAAATTAGAAGATGGAGATCCTGAGTGTGTTGAATTATGGACTAAATTTAAAGATTTAAGTTTAAGAGAATTCCAAAAAGTTTATGATATACTTGGAACAAAATTTGATTCTTGGAATGGAGAATCATTTTATACAGATAAAATGGGTGAGGTTATCGACTTATTAGAGAAAAGTGGAAAATTAGTAGAATCACAAGGAGCCAGAATAATTGATTTAGAAGATTACGGAATGGCGCCATGTCTAATTGAAAAATCAAATGGTTCATCAACATATGCAACAAGAGACTTAGCAGCAATACTTTATAGAGCACGTACATATGATTATGATAAAGCATTATATGTAACATCATATGAACAAGTTTTACATTTCAGACAAATATTTGAAGTAGCTAAATTATTAGGACTTGATGAAAAATATATCAAAGGATTAGAACATGTATCTTATGGAATGGTATTACTTGAAACAGGAAAAATGTCAACAAGAGAAGGAAATGTAGTAAAACTTGAAGATTTATTAAATGAAGCAATAGAAAGAGCAAAGAAAGTTATAGAAGAAAAAAATCCTGATTTAGAAAATAAGGACGATATAGCAAAAAAAGTAGGAATTGGTGCAGTTGTGTTTAATGACTTAGCAAATAGTAGAGTAAAAGATGAAATATTTAATTGGGACAAAGTATTAAACTTCCAAGGAGAAACAGGACCATATATTCAATATACTTATGTAAGAACAAAAAGTGTTATTGAAAAAGCAGGAGGAGTTCCAAAAATTGAAGATGTTAATGCAAAATATTTGTTAGATGAATATTCAAGTAAGATATTAAAATTAATATATAATTTTGAAAACATTTTAATACAAGTAACAGAAAAGAATGAACCATCAATATTATCAAGATATTTGATAGATGTTGCAAAAGCATATAGTAATTTTTATAATGAAAATAAAATTATTACAGATAATAAAGATATACAAAATACAAGAGTATTTTTAACATATGCAACTGGTAAAGTATTAAAAACTGGTGCAAATTTATTAGGAATACAAATGCCAGATAAAATGTAGAAGGGAAAAGTAAAATGGGAAAGAAGAAAAAAGCATTTGAAATAAATTTTGGAACTTTACTTTTAATCATTATTGGAATATGTTGCATTATATTTGCTTTTAAAAACTTTTCTAAAGAAAAAACAAAAGCTGAAAATAATCAAAATGAAAATATTAATTCGACTGAAAATATAACAGAAGAACAAACAGAAGAAAAAATATATTCAAATAATGTAATAAGTTTAAATATAGGAAAATTATCAGATTCATGGAAAGTTGTAGAAAAACAAAATGGTTCAATAATATTTTATATACAAGGACCTATAAAACAAAATGAAGATGGAACTACAGATGATATTAGAATAAATGTTTATCTTGAAAAAAGTAGTATGACAAATGATGAATTAAAAACACAAATGTTAGAACATTCTGTATATTCAAATATAGAATATACAAAAATACAATTAATTGATGATGTTCAGTGGAGACAGTTTGATGCTGAAAACAAAGAGCAAAAAGCAAAAATTCTAGCAATAATGAAAGATGGATATATGTATGCAATTGAAATTACAGGAGAAAAAAGTTTATATGAACAATATTATAATGAAGCAATGAGAACTGTTATGACAATAAAATTTGCGGAAAGAATTCCAGAAGATTTAGCTCAGAAAACAATTTATAATTATGATAAATATGTTAATTTAAAGACAGGAGGAACAAAATATCTATTGAGTAGTTTAAATCTTTCAAAAACTGTCGAAGAACCAGAAGAACAATTGCCAGAGGAATATTCAGAATATACATTTACGGGAATTAAATATTCTGATTTTGAAGATGCAATGACAAAATATATGACAACAGATGTATTGAAAAATGAATTTAGTGAATTTATAAATTATAATGGTGTCTTATATATGAAAGATGTAACAGGAAAACAAAGTGATTATATGATTAATCAGATAACAGAAAAAAGCATAAAAGGTAATGAAACAACATATGAAATTGAAAAACAAAATATGAACAATTTTATAACATTAAAACAAAATATAACATTAAAATATGCAAATGGAACATGTGTAGTTTCAAATGTAGAATCATAAGGCTGAAAAGTTTAATTTTTAGCCTTTCTATATCTTTAAGGAGGATTTTTTTATAATGTCAAATTTAGTTGAAGAAACAAGAAATATAATGAAAAAGTATGGTATTAGAGCTAATAAAGATTTAGGGCAAAACTTTTTGATAAATAATGAAGTTGTTGAAAATATTGTTAATAGTAGTGAAATTTCTCAAGACGATATGGTAATAGAAATAGGACCAGGACTTGGAACATTAACAAAGTATTTATTAGAAAAAGCAGGAAAAGTATTATGTATAGAATTAGATAAAAAAATGATAGAAATATTAGAAGATAGATTTGAAGAATATTCTAATTTTGAAATTATAAATGATGATGTCTTAAAAGTTGATCTTAATAAAATAATTAAAGAAAATAAAGAAAATGAAAAGATCAAAAATGTAAAGATAGTAGCTAATTTGCCATATTATATTACAACTCCAATTATAATGAAATTATTAGAAGAAAAACTAGATATAGAAAGTATAACAGTAATGATTCAAAAAGAAGTTGCAGATAGGTTAATAGAAGTTCCAAGTGGAAAAAATACAGGTGCAATAACATATACAATATATTATTATTGTGATTCAGAAAAAATTATGGAAGTTCCTAATAGTTCATTTATACCTGAGCCAGAAGTGACATCAGAAGTTATAAAAATGAAAATAAGAAAAGAACCTGTTGTTAAAGTAGAAAATCCAAAGGTAATGTTTATGATAATAAAAAGTGCTTTTATGCAAAGAAGAAAAACATTATTAAATGCTTTAACAAATACACAAGTTTTTATTAGTAAACAAGAAGGAATAAAGATTTTGAATAAACTAGGTCTAAATGAAAATGTTAGAGCTGAAAATTTGACAATTGAAAATTATGCTGAATTAGCAAAAGAAATATCAAAATAATAGGAAGGAATGTGATAAAAATGAAAATAGTTTTTATGGGAACTCCAGATTTTGCAAGAGATTCATTAGAAGCAATATATAATGCTGGACATGACATTTTAGCAGTTGTTACAAATGTAGACAAGCCAAAAGGAAGAGGAATGAAAATGATTGCAACACCTGTTAAAGAGTTTGCTATTGAAAAGAATTTACCAGTATTTCAGCCAGAAAAAGTAAAGAAAAATGAAGAATTTATAAATGAAATAAAATCTTTAAATCCTGATATAATATGTGTTGTTGCATATGGAAAAATATTGCCAAAAGAAATATTAGATATACCTCAATATGGTTGTATAAATGTTCATGCATCACTTCTTCCTAAATATAGAGGTGCAGCACCAATTCAATGGTCAGTACTTAATGGAGATAAAGAAACAGGTGTTAGTACAATGTATATGGATATTGGTATGGATACAGGTGACATGATATTAACGGAAAAGGTAGAAATTGGTGAAGATGAAACAACAGGAGAGTTATGGAATAGACTTTCAAAAATAGGAGCAAATTTATTAGTTGAGACATTAAAACAAATTGAAAATGGAACAGCTCCAAGAATTCCACAAAGTGATGATTTTACTCTTGCACCAATGCTTGATAAAGAAATGTCAAAAATCGATTGGCAAAATAAATCTGCATTAGAAATAAAAAATCTAGTTAGAGGATTAAATCCTATAATGGGAACATATTCATTTTTAGATGGAAAAAAATTCAAGTTCTGGAAAGTTGAAATATTACTAAGTCAACCAGAATATGAAAGTCAAGATAATGGCACAATTATAAAATCAGATAGTAAGGATGGACTATATATAAAAGCTAAAGATGGTATAATTAAAGTTCTTGAAATTCAGGCTGAAAATGCCAAAAAAATGAATATTGGTGATTTTTTAAGAGGAAATGCTCTAGAAGTTGGAAAGAAATTTGAGTAAACATAAGAAATGCAAAATTGACATAATTATACTTGATATGCTATAATATGTGGTATGAGGTAAAACCTTATATATGAATGCTCACCTAATTACAGGTGAAAAAAAACAACGAACCAAGAATAGGAGTGTGCGACATGTTTAGTACTAACATTGTGACCGTTAACAATTTCTACAAGCGTTTGGCATCTGTTTTCATTGCTATTGCTTTGATGATGATGACTAGCATGCTTGTAGCATGTGGCAAGAAGGAGGATATTGTTCACAGCCAGGAGTGTAATGTCATAGTTGAAATTGGCTCTTCTGGATATAGCTTGGGGGACTATGAAGATCAAAATTTGGTAACTTATACATTTTCAGAAGAGGAGTTAGGAAGTAATGAAGAAATAAGGCAATGTCTTAAGCAATTCATAAATGATAATGCAAATGCAGATGTTGTAGTTGCTGAATATTTTTTTAATGGTAAATATGAAGATACATCATATGAACTTAGAGGATTTTATGCAACCAATGATAAATGCTATAGTTATTACATTACTGTTAGTGCAGGTGATAGTTTGACTGAGGAACTCTATGAACGGCTAAAGGAGGAGTGCAAAAAGAAAGAAAATAACTTTGAATACGTCGTGCTGAGAACAGATGAGGAGCTTCAACATGGCTCTGATGTTCAAATTGGTACTGCAGAATGGTGTGAAAGTCATATCATGACCAATAAGGACATGGAAAGTAAAATTATCAGCTATGTCAAAGAATGGACGCAAGTTGATGACATCGAAAATATTATTGTTGGTTCTTTTCATTGGCCTTATGATGAGTCCTATAGCATTTTTGCCAAAGTTGATGGAAAGTGGTATGAAGGCTATAAATGGGAAGGCTACACCAAGATGCCGTTAACAGATGAAGAATATGTTGAAATTGGAACATTTACTTCGAATTGTTGGAATGAATACTATAATAGTGACTTCTATAAGAAGGAAATGGAGGAGTATTAGGCTAGTATAAAAGAAGATTGATTTCAATTAGTTCAAGGTTCAGTGGTAAAATCCTTTGATTAAAGGTCTAAAAGCAGGGTCCTGTAAAAAGGACTCTGTTTTTGGTTGGATTTGAAGAAAATTAATAAATAATAAATAAAATATTCATTGACTACAAATTTATAAAATTATATAATCAATATGGTAAGAAAAAACTTGCCATATTTTTCTATTTAATCAAACTTACCAAAATATAAAAAGGGGAAAATACATATGTTAAAATTAGAAAATGTATCAAAAATTTATTACACAAATGGAATTGTAGCAACAGGAATATCAAAAGTAAATTTAGAATTAAACATAGGTGAATTTGTAGTAATAACAGGAGAATCTGGAAGTGGGAAAAGTACACTTTTAAATGTAATATCAGGAATTGACAGTTATGAAGAAGGAGAAATGTATATAAATGGCAAAGAAACAAGCCATTATACTGAAAAAGATTTTGAAGAATATAGAAAAAAATATATAGCGAATATTTTTCAAAGTTTCAATTTAATTAATAGTTATACAGTATACCAAAATGTAGAATTAGTATTATTATTGAATGGATATAAAAGAAGACAAATTAAGAAAAAAGTACTTGATATAATTGATAAAGTAGGACTTACAAAATTTAAAAATACGAAAGTATCAAAACTATCAGGGGGGCAAAAACAAAGAGTAGCAATAGCAAGAGCAATTGTAAAAGATACACCAATAATTGTTGCAGATGAGCCAACTGGAAATTTAGATACAAAGTCAGCATATGAAATTATAGAATTATTAAAAAATGTAGCAAAAGACAAATTAGTAGTTATTGTAACACATAATATAGAACAAGTTGAAAAATATGCAACAAGAATAATAAAAATGCATGATGGAAGAATGATACAAAACACTGAAATAAAAAATATAAATGAAGATTCAAAAATAACACAAGCAAATGGGAAAAATATAACAATTCCAAATCAATATAGATTAGGAATCAGAAATACATTTAATATATTCTCAAAATTTATATTATTATTTATAGTATTTACATTTATGAGTGTTGCATTTTTATCTGAATATTCGGCTTTTAAATTAGTAGAACATTCAACAGAAGAAAGTAGTGGATATAGTGCAAATTTAAGAGATATTTCAAAAGAAAGAATATTAATAAATAAACAAAATAGAGAACCATTTACAGAAGATGATTATAATAAAATAAAACAATTATCAAATATAGACTATATAGTAGAAGATGATATTTCATTAGATACAGAATTTATATTAAGAAATGATACACTAAATACTTATGGATATATAAAAGATATAAACAATTTCAAAGGAAACATAGATATAGGAAGAATGCCAGAAAATGATGACGAAATTATCTTAAAAGCAAATAAAGATGACTATACTATAACACAAATGTTAGATGAAACATTAAATAGTGAATTTTCGCTACAAAAATCATATAGAGAAGGAGATACAATAAGAACAGTAAAAATAGTTGGAATTCAATATAATGAAAATAATACTATATATGATAGAACTTTTTATGTATCAAATGAAGTAAAAAAAGTAGTAAGATCTTATGTGCATAATCAATATAGTGATATGAAAACATTATTAAATGATAAATATGTACAATATAATATTGAAACAAGCGAAAATGTTGAGCCAGGTACAGCAATTGTAAATGACGATTTAAAATATCAGTTTAAAAATAATAAAATAATAAATCAAAATATAAATATAAGTGTAAGCAATATTTATTATGAAGATAATATTGATTTAACAATTACAAAAACATTTACAAAGTCTAATTTAAAGAAGTTAACAGGATATACAGATTATAGTTATTATCAAAATGCAATAATTATAAATCCTGATGATTACAACTCATTATATGATAAGCCATCATATCAATCAAGTGTATATGTAAAAGATGCAAGTATAATAGACCAAACAATGAGTGAATTGGAAAATTTGGGATTAAAACCTAAAAAGGCTACAGACTTTAAAGTGGAATATGAAAATGAAAGCCAGATTGTAAAAATATTTAAAGTAGTAGTAACAATATTTGTAATAATAGTGGTATTTTTCATATCATATTTGATAATAAGTATTATTCTAAAATCAAGAAATATATATTATACAACTTTAAGAATGTTAGGAGCAACATCTAAGAGTACAAGGAAAATATTAAATATTGAATTATTTATAAATTCAACATTATCATATTTAATGGTATTAACATTTGGATATCTGGTAAAACAAGATATTATAAAAATCGAATTTATTGCAAATCTAATAAAATATATAACATTAAATGAATGTATTTTAATGTATTTAATTTTGTTTGTAGTAACACAATTAATAGCAAGAAAATTTGCAAAGAAAATATTTAAAAGTTCTGCAATGAACAGATATAATGAGGAGGTGTAATATTATGATAAAATTAGTAAAAGTAAATAAATATTTTAATAGAAGAAAAAGAAATCAAATGCATATCATAAATAATACATCTCTTGAATTAGGTGATAATGGATTAGTTGCAATTTTAGGGAGTTCAGGAAGTGGAAAAACAACATTATTAAATGCAATAGGTGGACTTGATAAAGTTAATAGTGGAAAAATATACATAAATGGTAAAAAAATAACACATAAAAGAGCTTATACAGTTGATAAAATAAGAAATCTAAATATGGGATATATATTTCAAGATTATAAATTGTTAGAAAATATGTCTGTATATGATAATGTTGCACTATCATTAAAAATGATGGGAATAAAAAATAAGAAAGAAATACAAAAAAGAGTAAATTATGTTCTTGAAGCAGTAAAAATGTACAGATATAGAAATAGACCTGCTAAAATGTTATCAGGTGGAGAAAAGCAAAGAGTTGCAATAGCAAGAGCACTTGTAAAAAATCCAAGTATAGTAATTGCAGATGAACCAACTGGTAACTTAGATAGTAAAAATTCTTTACAAGTAATGAATATAATAAAAGCAATTTCAAAAGAAAAATTAGTAATTCTTGTAACACATGAAGTTGATTTAGCTAATTTTTATGCTTCAAGAATTATAGAACTTCAAGATGGAAAAATTGTTAAAGATTATGAAAATGAGCCAAAAGAATCATTAGAATATAGATTAGATAACAAATTATATTTAAAAGATTTCGAAAATATTAATAATATCGATAAAGATGATATTAATGTAAATATATATTCTGATAACAAGCAAGATAAGATTAATATAAAATTAGCAATAAAAGATGGAAATATCTATATCCAATCAGAAAACAAGGTAGAAGTTGTTGATGAAAATTCATCAATAGAATTAGTAGATGATCATTATAAAAAGATCGATAAAAGCATTTATGATGAAGAAAAATATAATTTGGAAAATATATCTGATAAAAAATATAAAGCAAAATATAAATCAATTTATGGAATAGTGAAATCAATAATTACAGGTTTTAAAAGAATTTCAAATTATACTATACTAAAAAAATTATTATTATTAGGATTTTTTGCATCAAGTATGTTTGTAGTATACGCAATATGTAGTATATATGGTGCATTAGATGTAAGAGATATAGATTTTATGCAAATAGATAGAAATTATTTACAGGTTGAAAACACTACAATAAGTGTTGATGATTTTCTAAAATATGAGCAAGAGTCTGGAATTGATTACATATTGCCTGGAAGCGGAGGAGTTATATTTACATTAAATAATAAAGATTATTATCAGACAGCAACACGTCCTGCAATGGTTAATGGATATTTAGTAGGTATAGACACAATAACAGCAGATAATTTAATAAAAGGTAGAATGCCAGAAAATGAGTATGAAATTGTAGTAGATAAAAGAGTAGTACAATCTGTTACATCAGATATGGGAATGGCAGGAAGTTTAGGAATAAAAACAGATGAAGATTTGCTAGGAAGAAGTTTAACTATCAAAAACTTAAAAGACTTTAAAATAGTTGGAATTGCAGACACAGAAGCAGAGTCTATATTTGTTAATAAATCTATGTTTGTAAATATAATCGCAAATGCCACAGGTGCAAATAATGTAAATGATTGGTTTACTAGTGTTTATAAAGAAGAAACAACAGATAGTGAAGTAATGGATTATAATTTGTTTTTAGATGATATTACATTAACAAAAGGAAGATTACCAGAAAATGATTATGAAGTTATAGTAAATCAAATTAATAAAGATACTATGAAATTAAATAAACCAATAAAAGCACAAGTAAATGGAGAAGAACTTGTAGTTGTTGGATATTATGATAGTCAAGCAGATTTACAGGCATATCTTGTAAATAATAATACAGTAAAATATAATGTAATTAATAAGCAAAATTCAATGACAATATATGCAAAAGATAAATCACAAGTTATGAATAAATTTAAAGATGAGTATAGATTGAATATTATTGATAGATATGAAAAAGATAAAAGTGATTATCTAGAATATAAAAAAGATTCAGTAAAAAGTGCAATAATACTTGCATCTATAATACTTGCAATATCACTAGTTGAAATATATTTGATGATGAGAGCATCATTCTTATCAAGAATAAAAGAAATTGGAGTATTTAGAGCAATTGGAGTAAAAAAATCAGATATATATAGAATGTTTTTAGGTGAAATTATTGCTATCACTGTATTTGGAAGTGTACCAGGAATTGCACTCATGACATATATATTGGCATCAATTACTAAAATTCAATCAGCCTCAAGATTGTTTATTGTTAATTTTCAAACAATAGGTTTAAGTGTTTTGATTATATTTGGAGTTAATATATTAGTTGGATTATTACCATTATTTAAAATTCTAAGAAAAAGGCCTGCTAGAATTTTAGCAAGACATGATGTGGAATAAATATAAGAATAGAGAGCAACCATAATTTAATGGTTGTTTTCTTTTTAATAAAAAATTAATAAAACAGATATTCCGAAATAGCTCAAAACATGGTATAATAATGAAGAAAAAGTTATAAAGGAGAAAATTTTATGTATAACATACTAGTAGTAGACGATGATAAAGAAATAGTAAAAGCAATAGAAATATATTTAGAAAAAGAAAATTATTTTATTTATAAAGCTTATGATGGAGAAGAAGCTTTAAAACAAATAAATGATAATGTAATTAATTTAATAATAATGGATATAATGATGCCAAAAAAAGATGGAATAGAAACACTAGAAGAGATAAGAAAAAACAAAGATATACCAGTAATATTATTGTCAGCAAAATCAGAAGATATAGATAAAATAAATGGATTAAATATAGGAGCAGATGATTATATAACAAAACCATTTAATCCAGAAGAATTAATTGCAAGAGTAAATGCAATTATAAGAAGATGTTCAAAAAACAATGTTTTATCAGAAAAAGCAGGACTAATAAAAGCAGGAAATTTAACAATTGATGATGAATTAAAAAAAGTTGTTGTAGATGGTAAAGAAGTAAAACTTACACCAACAGAATATAATATTTTGAAATTTTTAACACAAAACAAAGGAAAGGTATATTCAATAGACGAAATATATACAAATATATGGGAAGAAGAAAGTTTTGCAGCAGAAAACATCATTGCAGTACACATTAGACATATAAGAGAAAAAATTGAAGTAAATCCAAAAGAGCCTAAATATTTAAAAGTAATATGGGGAGTTGGATATAAAGTAGAAAACCTTTAATAAGGAGAAAAAATAAAATGAGAAACAGTAGAATACTAAAATTATTTAGTTATATAATGTTATCAATTTTTGTTGGAATATTAATAATATCAATATTTTATATTCAAGTAAAAGATGCCACATATTATGATGAAGAAAAATATTTTGAATCAGAGTCATTTATGTCATTATATATGACAAGATTATCAGACATAGCACGAAAATTAATATATAAAAATCCAGAATATAAAAATATTGAAGATGAAGATTCATATATTTTTTATTCAGCAAATGGTGAATTTAGTTATGATGCACCAAGAATGTATTTTTTGATAATATATAATAATAAAGCACTTACTAATGTTGAATTAACATCTGATGTAAGTACAATAGAATCAATAAAAAATTATATAGCAAATGTAGATGGTAATAAAATTTTTAATATAGTAAATGGAAAAGTAGAAACAAATTCAGCAATATTAAGGAAAAGAGCAAAACAATATCAAGAATCATTTACATATAAATATTTTACAAGAAATAATGTAGAAGTTGGATCAACAGATGAATTTTTTCAACTTGAAACTGGATCTGAAGATGGTGTTATTGTAGGAAAATCAACTACTAGTGATTTAGAATATATAACAGCACATATAGAAGATTTTCAAGTTTATACATCATATACTCCAAAATTTGCAGAAAATTCTAATCAAGCATTATCAAATGAATTTATTGAGATTTTAAAACCGTACCAAACAGTTATTTATATATTAGTTCCGATATCAACAATGATGACAATTTTAATTTTATTATATTTAAGTATATCGATAGGACATAAAAAAGGAGTAGAAGGTATTTCGACAACAGATTTTGATAAAATACCATTAGAAATTATATTAGGAATAGGTGTAGCAATTTTTGCAATAATAATGCTTATGACTTTTGGTGGGACAACTCCTTCTGATATATCTTTAGAAGTTTCTTTAATAGTAACAGCATATTTTTCAATATATATTGTAATTGCAATAATATTTGATACATTTGTAAGAAGATTAAAAGCAAAAACGTTTTGGAAAAGTACAATAATAGGAAAAATATTTAAACAGTTAGTAAAAATATTTTCAAAATTAGAAAAGTTTTTTAAAGAACTTAGAGGAACATCTAAATTTTTTGATAAGACAACAAAGAAATTTATATTAGATTGTGTAATAGCTATTGTTTTTGCAATTATAATTTTACTAATATTCCACGAAGATTTAGTTTTTACAGCCGTATTGGAAACAGTAATAGTAGTAATATTTGTTTTTAGATTATTAAAAGCAATTGCAGATTATGATAAGATAGAAGAAAAATTAAAAGAAATGTATGAAGGAAATAATAATGATGCATTAGAAAGAAAAGAATTTTTACCAGAATTTTACCAATCAGTTGATTATATAAATGATATATCAAATGGATTTGAGAGAGCAATACAAGATAGAATAAAAAGTGAGAGATTAAAAACAGAGCTAATAACAAATGTATCACATGATATAAAAACACCATTAACATCAATAATTAATTATGTTGATTTATTAAAAAAGGAAGATATAAGAAACGAAAAAGCTAATGAATATATAGAAATATTAGATTCAAAATCACAAAGATTAAAAAAATTAATTGAAGATTTAGTTGAAGCTTCAAAAGTTTCTACAGGAAATGTAAAACTACAAATAGAGAAGATTAATATTGTAGAATTATTAAATCAAGCAATTGGTGAATTTGAAGATAAGTTTGAGGCGAAAAAATTAGAAATATTATTAGAAGCAAAAGAAAGTGAAATATATATATTAGCAGATAGTAGATATATGTATAGAATTGTAGAAAATTTATTTAGTAATATTTCAAAATATGCTTTAGAAAATTCAAGAGTATATATTGATATAATAAAAAAATCAAATGAAGTATATATAGAAATGAAAAATATATCAAAAGAAAAACTTAATATATCTGCAGAAGAATTAATGCAAAGATTTGTTAGAGGTGATAAATCAAGAACAACTGAGGGAAGTGGACTTGGGATATCAATAGCACAGAACTTAACAGAGATTCAAAAAGGTGTATTTAATTTGAAATTAGATGGTGATTTATTCAGAGTTGAATTAATTTTTAATATTTTGTAAATGATGTAGTGACAATTATAGTCTATTGTGTTACAATTAAAAAGATGTAATAAAAAGTAACAAGATAAATAGTATTATAAGAGGTGAATAAACAAATGAAAAGCAATAAGATATATGTTATACAGATGCACACACATACAATGCCATCAAGACTTATAAAACTTTTTACACATTATAAATATAGTCATATAGCAATATCATTAACTTCAGAATGTGATAAAATATATAGCTTTGGTAGAAAAGAATTAAATTCAATAATAAACAGTGGATTTGTTATTGAAAATAAAGATGGTGATTTTTTTAATAAATTTAATGAAACAACTTGTAGAATATTTGAAATAGAAGTTACCAAAAAACAATATAGAAATTTGAAAAAAATAATTAAGTATATGAAAATTCATTCTGATTTATATAAATATGATTTTATTGGTATTGTATTAAGATTTTTTAAAATCCCAGTTCGTTTCAAAAATAGATATGTTTGTAGTTTCTTTGTGGCAGATGTATTAGAAAAGGCACATATTTGTAAATTTAATAAAAAAAGCAGATTTGTAGAACCTAAAGATTTTGAAAAGATAGATGGTGTAAAACAAGTTTATGAGGGTAAATATTTGTTGATGAATGAAAATACATAGTTTTAAGAAGCAGTATTAAATACCGCTTCTTTTTACTTATAAAATAATAGGCTGAATTTGTTCATTGTCTAAAGCATATTCAATAGTTTTTGATAAATAAGTTGGATCAAAAACAAGAGAACGAGGTTTTGTAATAGGATTATCCTGCCTAAATGGAACAAAATAGAAATGTTTTCTATTTAATAATTTTCCAATATTCTCACCAGCACCAGAAAGACCGTTATTAGTAGAAATTCCTATTACAACAGGTCTTTCGCGTCTTAAGTGAGATTTAACGGCCATTGTTGCAGTGCCATCAATTATATCATTTGCAAGTTTTGCCATTGTATTTCCACTTGCAGGTGCAACAACTAAAATATCAAGCATATCTTTTGGACCTAATGGTTCTACATCTTGAATTGTATGTAGAATTTTTTCATTTGTAATATCTTCTATTTCATTTATAAAATCAATAGCATTTCCGAATTTTGTATCCATTGTATAACTATGTTCTGACATAATTGGAATTACTTTTGCTTTCGCTTTTACAATTTTCTTTAATTCTTCAATGGTTTTTCTAAATGTACAGAATGAGCCTGTGAATACGAAGCCGATTCTTTTTCCTTCTAATTGCACAATAAAAATCCTCCTTTCATATTATTTATATATAATATGAATAGAAGGAATATTTTGTCGAATATATGATCTATTTTTCTTTACTATATTTAAATATACATTTTTTCTTTATAAATTCGGAAAAATCTTTAGGTGTCCCTATTTTAAAACCAGATTTGCTTACAAGAAAAGCGGTATCTTCATCAAGATATAAGTAAAAATAATCTTTTGTTTCAAATACCTTATGCAATTTAAAATAATAAACTCTTGTTTTGTCTATTTCAAAATAAAATTTATAAAAATTAAATGTAAAATATGAAGATTTATTTTCATATTTTGTTTTTGTTTGAACATATTTTTTTGCAGGTATGTAAATTCTTATAAAAACATAAAGAACAATCATAGCTATAAAAAGTAAAGTAAGTAAAAATGTTTTTTGAGATATGCTGTATATAATACAATATATCATAAGAATAAGCATAATTATTGTTGAAAAATTATAAGAGAAATTAAACTTGGTGCCATGAAAATTAACAAATTGTTGGTAACTTTTTTCAGTATATTTTGTAGTATTTTTAAATAATGGATTCATATTAATAATTCCTTTCAAATATTATTGGTTTAATGGGTTTCTTTCAATTGCATCTCTAACTTGTTCATTACTTACGTGTGTGTAAATTTCAGTAGTTGCGATGCTCTCATGTCCAAGCAATTCTTGTAAAGCTCTAATATCAACATTACCATATTGATACATTAGAGTTGCTGCAGTATGTCTTAATTTGTGAACAGATAATTTTTTTGTATCTAATCCAGCCGCTTCTAATTCTTTTGTAATAATTAATTGAACAGTTCTATTACTTATACGCTTTTTTTGTTCACTAAGAAATAGTGCTTTATCTGAATTTTTGGAATCACGTTTTATAAGAGATGGAGCAGGTCTTGAAGCTAAATAGTCATTAATTGCATTAATACAAGATTTATTTAAGTAAATTACACGTTCTTTATTTCCTTTACCTATAACAGTCATTTTATTTTCATCAAAGTCAATATCACGAATATTAATTCCGACTAATTCTGATAATCTCATTCCACAGTTTAGGAAAAGTGTAGTGATCGCAAAATCTCTTTTATAATTACGATTGTCTGTGCTATCAGCAACTTTTAATAGCTTTTGGCTTTGCTCTAATGAAAGATATTTTGGCATTCTTTTTTCAAGTTTGGGTGTTTCAAGATTTTGAGCAGGGTTAACATCTAATAATTTTTCTTTAACTGTAGCATATTTAAAAAATATTCTTAAAGTTGATATTTTTCTAGCTCTTGTTGTTGCTTTAGCTCTATTATCAATTGCTAAATGTGAAATATATGAATGTATATCTTCAAGGGTTATTTTTCTTAAGTCATCTTTTGTAAATTTTGTTATATCAATTTTTTCTGGATCTTCTTCATTTGTCATATTAAAACGAATCATAATGAATCTAAAAAAATTAGTTAAATCATAATTATATTCTTTTACAGAATTTGGTGATTTGTTTAATATTGTAATAGAATAGTCTAAAAAAGAATTTATATAATCAGGATTTTTTTCTCTTGGTATCATAATAAAATCTCCTTAAGTCTAAAAATAGTTAGTTAAATTACTAACTTGTTTTTATAATATCACTTTTAAAATGAAAAATAAAGACATTTCACAAAATTAATTGACATATTTTAATATGGACTATATAATAAAATAATAAAGAAAAGAGGAATATAATGAAATTATTATTACATACATGTTGTGCACCTTGTAGTGTATATTGTATAAAAAGTTTAAGGGGAGAAGGGATTGAACCTGTGGTATATTGGTTTAATCCTAATATCCATCCATATATAGAATACAAAACAAGAAGAGACACTTTAAAAGAATATACAAAAAGTATAGGTATAAATGCTATTTTTGATGAAAATTATGGATTAAGAGAATTTTGCAAAAATGTTGTTGATGATTTAGAAAATAGATGTGTTAAATATTGTTATAGAGTTCGTCTTGAACAAACTGCTAAATATGCAAAAGAAAATGGATATGATACTTTTTCTACTACTTTACTAATAAGTCCATATCAAAATCATGAAGCATTAAAAAAGATTGGCGAAGAAATGGCTGAAAAATATGGATTAACATTTTTGTATAGAGATTTTAGACCAGGTTTTAAAGAGGGACAAACAGAGGCAAGAGAGCTAGGACTTTATATGCAAAAATATTGCGGGTGTGTGTTTTCAGAAGAGAATCGTAATTTTGACCACATAAAAAGAGATAAAGTTGAAAGCATGAATAGTAATAGGATTATAGAAAAGAAAATTAGATTAGGTCGTAGTGTTAAAAATTTGGAACTAAAACCATATAAAAATGGTAAACAAGATGAAATCAAATTTATATATAATTTAAAAAAGGAAGTTTATCATAAATATATAGAAGAAATTTATGGAGAATGGAATGAAGAAAATCAAAATAAGTTATTTAATAAATTTATGAAAGAAAACTCAAAAAATATAGAATTGATATATTTGAATGATAAATTAGTAGGTTTTTATAATGGGAAGAATAAAGATGATAATACTTTTGAAATAGCGAACATTTGTGTAATGCCAGAATACCAAAATAATGGTATTGGAACAGCTGTTCTAAAAGAAATATTATTCGAGAATAATGATAAAGATATAATTTTGCAATGTTTTAAAGAAAATCTTGCAATAAAATTATTTGAGAGAGTTGGATTTGGAAAGACAATGGAAACAGAAACACATTATATCATGAAAAAATCAGGAAATAATAAATTTCAAAAGTAGTGATAACGATTATATAAAATTGACAAAAACAGTATTTTGAGGTATAATGAAAATATCCGTATATTTACAATTTTTTATGGAGGGTTTCATTTATGAAACAGAATAAAGAACGGGCAATTAGCATTATTTCTGGCGAATACTATGAAGATGTCCTGAGTACTTTACCTGTGACTATTGCCAATAATAGTCATGTTAAAGGTAATATTAAGGCTCCTAAAGTTACCGTGGGCAACCATGTTGTAATCGAAGGTAATATCGAAGCCGATAATGATATTACCATTGGTAATATGTGTGAAATCGGAAATATGTTGTCTGATGAAAACATTTTTGTTGGACAGATGTGTATTGTTGGAAAAGTTTCAGCTGGAGCTACCGCATATATTATGGGGTATAGTGCAGCAGATTCTGTTTTTGGCGATGTAGAAGTTATTGCCGAAAATGGCTGTGACCTCGGAAACGTACAGTCTTTTGGTACTGTAACTTTGGCAACAAGAACACTGGTTAACGCATGCTGTGGCTCAGATCTGGTTGATTGCTTTGAAAACGTCAATGCAGAATACCTGATGTCTGAAGGACAAATTCGGACTGGTGAAGAATGTCATATCAAGGAGATGCAACTGAAGAAATTTAATTAAAAACGTTCTAACTGGCAAGGCAGTTAATCACAAATGTGATTGCTGGCTTGCCAGTGTTTTTATATACTAGGAAGTTCAAAGAACTTCCTAGTATATAAAAGCTACAATCGTTAGCCCTTTGAGATTTTCTTCTTTTAGTCGAAAACTCAAATTGGGCGAGAACAAAGAGCGACTGCGTCGCTTTGTTCTAATTGACAAATATTGTATTTTAGAGTATAATATATTGGTTCGAAACATGCTTTTTTAATAAGGAGGTTTCATATATGAAACAAAAATAACGGTTTGATGTTGTAATCTCTGTGCATTAGATGGAGACATCAAAATTGGAGATGATTCAGTAAAAATTGCCAGATTTTAGACGGAATTCTTGTGAAAAACATTTGATTTAAAAAGAAAAGGAAAAAATACAATGAATAACGAAAAAAGATTTGAGTGTGATGTCGTAGTTATGCCTGGTGCAGAACTTGACACTGATATTTGTATTACTGGTAATGTGTATATGGCAGAAGGTAGTAATGCAAATGGCTACGATATTGACGTTGGTGAAAGTTTTTTTGCCAATCATGCAGATTTCTTTAATGTGCATGCTGGCGAAGATTTTTCAATTACTCGCTCTATCGGAAATGATGTCAGAGTAGAAGGAGATGTAATCCTTAAAGACATTTGTGTTTTAGGAGATGTTTTTGCTAACGGAAATGTTAGCATTTCTCCAAATTCTTCTGTTTGGGATGTTTCTGCTATGGGCACTGTTGAAGTTCAAGTAGATGTTCATGCTCAGAATATCATGGCATTAGAGAAGATTTTTAAAGATGTCAAATCTGATGCTAAGAAACTTCAGAGTAAACAGGTTGAGTTTTACTTGTCTGTTAGCTAAACAATATTAAACAATAAAAACAGGTCAGTTAATCACAAATGTGATGACTGACTTGTTTTTTTATATAATAGAAAAAATGTAAAAAATAGATGTTGACACATACCCCTATGGGGTGTATAATGATTTGCAGATAAAATCAAAAAATAAAGGAAGTGAATATATGAAGTGTGAAAAATGCAGCAAATGTGAAAATTGTGAAAAGTCAACACACAGAACAGAAGAAGAAAAAAAATCTTTAACCAAAAGACTAAACATAATAGAAGGTCAAATAAGGGGAATAAAACAAATGATTGAAGATGATAGATATTGTGCAGATATATTAATTCAATTATCAGCAATAAGTAAATCATTAGAAAGTGTAGAAAATTCAATATTAGAAAGTCATATAAAAAGTTGTGTATTAACAGAAATTCAATCTGGTAATACAGAAATTATTGATGAAGTAATGGAGTTATTTAGGAGATTACGTTAATGGAAAAAATTTATATTAAAATTGATAAAAAATTAGATGTTGGTACAAATGAAATAGAGTTCACACCACAAGAAGAAGGAGAATATATTTATTCTTGTTGGATGAATATGATAAAAAATAAAATAAAGGTTATAGATAATAAAGATTATTTTAAGGAGGAAAATTAAATGAAAGAAGTAAAATTAAATATAGAAGGAATGCACTGTACAGGATGTTCTACAAGATTAGAAAAGGTATTAAATAATGTTGATGGAGTAGAAGATGCAAAAGTGAGCTTAGAAGAGAAAAAGGCAGATATAAAATATGATGAAACACAAGTAAGTGAAAAAGAGTTAATTGAAGCTGTTAAGGATGCAGGATTTAAAGCAAACTAAGAAAGGAAAAAAGTATGAAGAAAGTATTATTAAAAATAGATGGAATGACATGTTCAGCATGTTCATCAGGTTTAGAAAAATACTTAAATAAACAAGATGGAATAAAAACAGCAGTAGTAAATCTTGTTATGAATAATGCAAATATAGAATATGACGAAAAAAAATTAACATTAGAACAAGTAGAAAGATTTGTTGAAAAAGCAGGATTTACAAGTTTAGGAATAGATAATTTTGAAAAAGAAGAAAAGAAGAAATCAAATGAAAAATATAAATTAATAGGAATAAGTGTAATATCAATATTAATATTATATATTTCAATGTCTCACATGGTAGGTTTACCAGTTATTCCATTTTTGAATATGATTACACATCCAATTAATTATGCAATATCATTATTAATATTAACAACAATTGTAATATTATTTGGAAAAGACATAATAAAAAATGGATATAAAAATTTAATTCATAAAACACCAAATATGGATACTCTAGTTATGATAGGAGTATTAGCAAGCTATGTATATAGTATATATGGAACAATACGAATTTTACAAGGACATACAATGTATGTTGAAAAATTGTATTATGAATCAGCTGCTATTGTAATATTTTTTATAAAAATAGGTAAATTTGTTGAAAGCAAAAATAAAGACAAAACAAAAGAAGCATTACAAGAATTAATGACAATAACTCCAAATAATGCAACAATAATAAGAGAAGAAAAAGAAGTTGATGTTACATTAGATGAAATTCAAAAAGGAGATATTGTAATATGCAAACCAGGTGAAAAAATAGCTGTAGATGGTGAAATTATAGATGGTGTAACACATATTAATGAAGCATTTATAACTGGAGAAAGTAAGCCAGCCAAAAAAGAGATAGGCTCTAAAGTTATAGCAGGAAGTATAAATTATGAAGGAACAATAAAATATAAGGCAGAAAAAATTGGCAAAGAATCTACAGTTTCAGAAATAGTAAGATTAGTAGCAAATGCAACAGCTACGAAAGCACCTATTGCTAAAATAGCAGATAAGATAAGTGGATATTTTGTTCCAGTAGTATTAGTTATATCTATAATTTCATTTGTGTTGTGGTTAATTATATCAAAAGATATAGCAATTGCAATAAATATATTTGTAAGTATATTAGTAGTTGCTTGTCCATGTAGTTTAGGACTAGCTACACCACTTGCAATAGTAATAGCTTCTGGAAATGCAAGTAGAAAAGGAGTCTTAGTAAAAACAAGTGAAGCATTAGAGAATTTCCATAAAGCAAAGACAATATGTTTTGACAAAACAGGAACATTAACAAAAGGAACATTAAGTATTTCAAAAATATATAATTATAGCAATTTAGAAGAAAAAGAACTTTTAAGGAATATAGCAAGTATTGAGAAAAAATCAGAACACCCAATAGCAAGAGCAATTGTTAATAAAGCAATAGAAGAAAAAATAGAATTTGAAGATTTAAAAGAATTTAAAGCAATTGCAGGTTTTGGTGTTGAAGCAATAATGCAAAATAATGATAAATATTTAATTGGAAATAGAAAATTAATGACTGAAAATGGAGTAATAATTCCAAATGAGCAAGATGAACAACAATTAGTTAATGATGGTAATAGCATATTATTTGTAAGTTTAAACAATAAATTAGTTGCATTAATAGGTGTAAAAGATATATTAAAAGATAATATTGAAAATGTAATAAAAGAATTAAAGGATAAAAATATTAATGTAGTAATGTTAACAGGTGATAATGAGAAAACAGCAGAAATTGTTGCAAAACAAATTGGAATAGAAAAAGTAATTTCAAATGTTACACCAAAAGAAAAAGCAGAAAAGATAAAAGAATTAAAAAAAGATGGAATTGTAATAATGTGTGGTGATGGAATAAATGATAGTATAAGTTTAGTAACAGCAGATATAGGTGTTTCAATTTCATCAGGTACAGATATTGCAATGGATTCTGCAAGTGTAATATTAATGAATGATAATATAGAAAAAATAAATGAATTAATAGAAATTAGTGCAAGAACAATTAAAAATATAAAACAAAACTTATTCTGGGCATTTTTCTATAATATTTGTATGATTCCAATTGCATGTGGAATATTAGAAAATATTGGAATTGAAATGAATCCAATGGTTGCAGCTTTTGCTATGACAATTAGTAGTTTAACTGTTGTTTTAAATGCTTTAAGACTAAAGAAATAATTATAGAGTTGGAAAATTATTTTTTTCCAACTTAATCTATGTTATACAGATGGAGAAAATACAATAACAATTACAAAACAATTTATAGAAAGTTATAAAGAAAATTTTTAAGCAAAAAGGTGAAATAAATGAGCTCATTAGAAAAATATGTTGAAAAGGTAAAAAAAGAAACAGAAGGATTTTCAAGTATAGAAAAGTTAAGGTATATATATTGGGACTTAGGAAGTAAATTTGCATTTGATTTAGATTTTTCGTTTGGAAATTCCAAAACAAGAAAACAGATATATGATCATAGTAGAAGTGAAGATGATTTAAACAGATGTTTAGAAAATAATACTGCAATTTGTAAATCAATTGCTTACATATTTTCTTATGTTATGAAAGAACTTGGAGTAAATATAGAATCAGTAATAGATGAAGAAGATTTTAGAAAATGTCCACATATTTATAATGTTTTAATAACAGAAGATGGAAGAAAATATAGATTTGATTTACAAGAAGATATGAGAAATATAAAAGCACAATTGAGAACACAATATTTTGGAATTCCTATTGAAGGTGTGGAACAAGAATTAATAAGTAGAACTGAATTAGACCAAATTGATAAAAAACAAGGACATATATCAGAAAAATCATATTATACAGATGAATATCTAGAACTAATAAAGATGCATTTACCAATGTTTAAAGATTTTGGGCAAAAGGTTCAGTTTGTTTTAGAAAATTCAGAAGCATATACAAGTCCAGAAATGGGATATGCTGACAGAAAGTGGAGAATGGAAGATTTAATTGGAAATGAAAATAAAGATGGATTATTATTTTCCAAAGAAGAAAAGTATAAAATTAATATGATTGATTGTTATAGAGAAAATGATGGCAAGAAACATTATGAATTATGTATTGTTGTAAATGTAAAAGGTGGAAAAGATATCTATTTATTTTCAGATGAAACAAATTCTTTTAGAAAAATGACTTTAGAAGAATTTGCAAAACAAATAGAAAATGGTTTGATAAATCTTCAAGGAATACAAGGATTAAAACAAGTTTTAAAAAATAGAAAAAAACAGCCAGATGAAAGATAAGATTAAGTAAAGGAATTGAAAAATGGAAAGATATGAAGAAATAGAAAAAAGCATAATAACAACATATCGTAAAAAATATTATAAAATGGAGAGAAAGAAATGATTTGCATTTTATTCAATGTGCTTGCAGATTTACAGAACATTGTACTATGTGTGACAATGGTGGTGGAGGTTCTAAAAGAGAAGAAATGAAGAAACTCCTAAAGCAATTGAGAAGTGTTTATGATAAGGTTGACATGAATATTTATAATAGTACTAAAAATGTTAATTTAAATACTCTTATTTCTTATGTTAAAGATGAAGAAATACATCATTTTATGGATGATTATGATAAAAAGAAAGAGAATGCAACATAAATGTAACAAAAATGTAATCAAAACTTAATAATATAAATAAATTAATGTATTGTTATACTTGCATTTATATGATATAACTATAAAAGATTGATATTAAAGGAGAATTTATAATGGAAAGCGATTTAAAAAAAGATATTATTGATGGTAGAATTATTGATTGGAGCAAATTAAGTACAGAAGAGCTAAAAAGAATGAAAAAAGCTTATGAAGAAAGAGAAAATGAAATTCGAATGAAAATTGATAAAGAATTAGATTTAGAAGAAAATTTTGAAAGTGAAAGGTAGAGGATAATATATGGATGAACAAAATAAAGATACAGAAGAACAAATTAAATTTACACAATTACTAAAAGAATTAGCAGATACACAAGTTACATTAGCCAAAATAAATGCCCAATTAGCAATAAGAGAAAGCAAAGATCAAATTGAAGCAATTGTGGATTCAAAAAGCAAAGAACTTATTGAACAAGCAAAAAAATTTGGAGCAAAATTGGAAAAAATAGAACAAGAATATGCAAATCAAAATGCTGATAGAGAAGGAATTGTTGAAGAATTCGAGAAACGATTAGCAGAAGCTAGTGAGGAATATGATAAAATTTTACAAGATATAATGGAGAAAAAAGCACAATTTGAACTTGATGAAAATGGAATACTGTTAGAGCAAAAAAGAAATAAGGTAAAAATGGCAGCTGAAAATAAAGAATTTGCAAAAACAAAACAACGATTAGAAAAAGAAATAGTTCAAGCATTAAAAAGTGGTGATATGTCAACACTTCAACAGAAAACAGAAGAATTGAAAAGTCATATAGAAAATAATCCAACAGATATTAGTAGAACACATGCACAAGAGTTACAAGCAAGAAGAGAAGAAATAAAACAAGCAATTGAATCTTGTAAAAATGAATATGAGCAAATTATGGCTGAAAGAAAAAAGATGTTAGAAGAAATCTCTTCTAATAAAAATAAACAATTAATGACAATTCCAAAGCAAAATATTTTTGCAAAAGTTTTAGGAAATATTTTTAATAAGTTTAATGGAACAAAAAAATTTGTTAAAGGTGTTATTGAACCATTAAAAACACAAATTGGACAAATACGTAATGAAGAAATTCCAAAGATAAAATCAGAGATTGATTCAAAAAGAAAAACTTTTTTAGATAAAGCTGTGCAAAAGAGAGCAGATATAGAAAAAAGTGTTGAAGAAAAAGTAGAAGGATATGCAGAAAAATTAGCAAATACTCAAGAAAATGCAGTTCAAAAAGTTTCACTATTTAAAAAAGCAATGCTTGAATATGCTGATATGTCAAAAGCAAAGGTTGGTGAAACTAAAGAAAATATGGCTTTTACAGTAAAAGATAAGATAGAAGATGCGCAAATTTTGGCACTAATGGCACAAGATTTTGCAAAGGATAAGATAGCTGATGCACAAATTTTAGGACTATATGCACAGGATTTTGTAAAAGATAAGGTGGAAGATGTACAAATTTTAGGATTATATGCACAAGATTTTGCTAAAGATAAAATTGCAGATACTAAACAAATGGCAACAAAAGCACAAGAATTTATAAGTAATAAATTAGCAAATGCTAAAGAAGCAGTTGCTAAAAGGAAAGAAGCAATTTTGGTAGGAGTTAATCAAAAGAAAGCTCAAGCAATTCAAGTTGCACAAACGACCAAAGATAATGTTATACAATTTGGAAAAGATACTAGAGGAATGATTATAACTGGAGTAGATAACTCAAAAAAAGTAGTTACAACATATGTAAAAGACACTATGGAAACAGGAAAAAGAACATATAGAGGAATAATAAATAAAGGATATGAAATCAAAAGCAATATGATTGAAGCTGCTCAGCAAAGGTTATCTGCTCAACAACAAGAAATTCAACAAAAGAGACAACAATTAAATATGAATATAAAAGAAGCAAATGGAATTGAAGTTGGAGATTAAAATTTTTTCTAAAAATAAAAACAAGTAATTTTTAAAATTGCTTGTTTTTATTTTTATAGATTGATATACTTATACATGAAAAACAATAAGGAGGAAAAATTAAAGTGAATAACAACAAAAAGCTAAAAATGAAAGAAGTCGGAAATGAATATATGGAACAATATAACGATCTTTTAAGATATGTTTTTCAAGTGACTGATCAAGAATTAGATTCGATTGATTGGGAAGAAAAAGAAATAATTAGAGCAAAATTTCCTACATTTCAAAGAGCAGAAGTAATTGGCTGGTTTGACGGAGATACATTAGTATCACAAGTTGCAGTATATCCAATGAAAATAAGAATATTTAATAAAACATATAATATGGGAGGACTTACAGGAGTAGGAACATATCCTGAATATTCAAATCAAGGATTAATGCACAAATTATTAGAAACAGCATTGAAGAAAATGAAAGAAAATGGTCAATATATTTCATATTTATATCCATATTCTATACCATATTATAGAAGAAAAGGTTGGGAAATCGTATCAAATAAAATTACATATGAAATAAGTGATTACCAATTACCTAAAAATCATCAAGTGTCAGGAAATGTAAAAAGAGTAAAATATGATAGTGAAGAACTAAAAGAAACTTATGAAAAATTTGCAATGCACACAAATGGAGCTATTTTAAGAGATGATTTAGCATGGAATGAATACTGGTTATGGGATCCTGATGATATGATGGCAGCAATTTATTATAATAAAAATGGTGAACCAGATGGATATGTTATATATTGGATATCTGAAGAAATATTTCATATAAAAGATATGATATTTAATAATGAAGAAGCAAGAACAGGTTTGTGGAATTTCATTTCAGCACATTTCTCTATGATTGATAAAGTAGAAGGAAATACATACACAGATGAAAAATTATCGTTTTTATTAGAAGATTCAAGTATAAAAGAAACTATATCACCATATTTTATGGCAAGAATTGTTGATTTTGTTGGATTTATGAAAGAATACAGATTTAAAAAAAGTCATAATGAAAATAGAACTTGGAAATTTGTGCTTACAGATCCAATGCTTGAAGAAAATCAAGGAACATTTTGTATTAATATAGATAAAGATGGAAAGGCAAACGTTGAAAAAATTAACGAAACATGTAATGATGAGATTAGTATACAAACAATGACTACAATGCTTATGGGGTACAAAAGACCAGAATATTTATATAAGATAGGAAGAATTAAAACAGATAAGAAAATTGTAGAAATGCTTGAAAATTCTGTAAAACAAGATGTACCATATATATCAGATTATTTTTAAAATATAAAAAATATTGACTATATCTTAAATAAGGAGTATAATAACAAAGTTAACTTTTGGTAAGGCTCGCAAACATAAATATGTAGGAGGAAAAAATATGCGAGAAGTTGTTTTTATCACTAGTATAGTATTGTCAATTTTGGAAATTTGGTTATCAATTAAATTAATTTTGCGGAAGAAAAATAATTATGCCCAAACAAGTGAAATTTTATTATCATTTGTAGTACAATCTCTTTATTTAGAAGCATTGCACGTGAATTGGTGGAAAATTATTGTTTGTATCCTAGTGCAGTATATTGGAGTAAAGTTTTTTTTGTTAATTTTTATGATAATTATAAGAGAATGTAGTTTCTATATTATTAAAAGATTAGCAAAAGAAAAACGGAAAAGAAAAAAAACTTGGTTTACAGAGATTTTTGGAAATTCTAAAAAATTAAAAAAAGTCAAAGAAATCAATCAAATTAATTATTTTCCTAGATTAAAACTTGGACTTCCTGGTATGGCAAATCAAGTTCACGGGGTAACTAAAGTACATTTTGACAGTAAAGGTTTCCCAATCTTTAAATCGAAGTACAAAGTAAGACTAAAAATTACTGACTATCGGAAATCAAGAAGTTATCATTTTCTTATCTGCAATAAAAAACTGTATAAAGATGTTCAAACAAATACTCGACTGAGACAAAAACTCAATCTTTCAAAAAATGACATAAAAGCATTAGAAATTGGAGAAACTCCAAAAAATTATGTTTGGCATCATCATCAGAATCCTGGTGTTTTACAGTTAGTGGATAGAAAAACACACGAAAAAACATTCCACAAAGGTGGATTCTCAATTTGGGGAGGTAAGGACAACTGAATAGTAAAAACTCATGTTTTACAGAAATGTATTACATGAGTTTTTTTGCTTTTTGCAGAAAACTCAAATTGGGCGAGAACAAAGGGCAACTATGTTATTTTGTTATAAACATTAATAAATTTTTAATTGTTTTACTTATAAATAAGAGATATAATTTAGACAAAAGGAGATGGTTGAATGAAAAAGAAAATATTAATTTTTATAATATTGGTAATTTTTATAATAATTTCTTTTGCATTCTTATATTTATTTAATTTTATACCACACAGAAAATATACTAATAAAGATTTTGGAATAGAAGATTATATAAGTAAAACAGATAAAGATGGAGATGGTATAGATGATCAAACAGATATATTAGAAAATGTAAGAAAATATATTGCAACAAAGCCTAAATATAAAAGCAAATATTATAATACAGGATATCCAAATGATGAATATGGAGTATGTACAGATGTAGTGGGCTTTGGATTATTGGGAGCTGGATATAATTTACAAGAACTTGTAAATGCAGATATTGTTGAACATCAATCACAATATAATATAGAAAAAATAGATAAAAACATTGATTTTAGGAGAGTTAGGAATTTAAAAATATATTTTGATAATAATGCAATTTCATTAACAACAGATATAAAAGATTTTAAAGAATGGCAAGGCGGAGATATTATTGTATTTAAAAATCATATAGGAATTATATCTGATAAAAGAAATAAAAATGGAATACCATTTATTATACATCATGCTAGCCCAGTTCAAAGGGCATATGAGGAAGATATACTTGAAGTAAAAACAGATATTATTGGACATTATAGATATTGACATTACTTTTAGAAATAATTATAATATGATTGAAAAATGTAAGAAAGGAATGTGATTAAAAATGATTAAATTAGTATTAGTAAGACATGGCCAAAGTATGTGGAATTTAGAAAATAAATTCACAGGATGGACAGATGTTGAATTATCAGAAAAAGGAGTAGAAGAAGCAAAAGAGGCAGGAAAAGTATTAAAAGAACAAGGATTTCATTTTGATTTAGCATTTACATCTGTTTTAAAAAGAGCTGAAAATACACTTGACTACATTTTGAAAGAAATGGGAGAAGAGAATATAGAAATAAAAAGAAGTTGGAAATTAAATGAAAGACATTATGGTGCATTACAAGGACTAAATAAAGACGAAACAAAAGAAAAATATGGTGCAGAACAAGTTCTTTTATGGAGAAGAAGCACAAATGTTAGACCACCAGAATTAGAAGAAACAGATCCAAGATATCCAGGAAATGATCCAAAATATAAAGATTTAGCAAAAGACGAATTACCAAAAACAGAAAATTTAATAGATACAATTAAAAGAGTTGTTGAATACTGGAACTCAGATATTAAACCAGAATTAGAAAAAGGTAAAAATGTTATTATAGCAGCACATGGAAATAGTTTAAGAGGACTTATAAAATATCTAGACAACATGAGTGATGAAGATGTTATAAAGTTAGAATTACAAACAGGAAATCCAATTTGTTATGAATTAGATGACAATTTAAAACCAATTAGACATTATTATTTAAAAAAATAGTTGATAAGATTTTTCTGTTGTGATATAACTAAAATGTCAAATCTTATGAAAAGGTAGGTAATAAAAATGAATAATGAAATGTATGAAATTATGAAAGACAAAAGAGGATTTATTGCAGCATTAGACCAAAGTGGTGGAAGTAGCAGTAAAACATTAAAAGCTTATGGGATACCAGAAACAGCTTATAATACTGAAGAAAAAATGTTTGATTTAATACATGAAATGAGAAAAAGAGTATTTACAAGTAAATCATTTACAAATGAACATATAATTGGAGCAATATTATTTGAAAAAACAATGCTTTCAAAAGTAAATGGAGAATTTACAGCAGATTACTTATGGAATGAAAAGAAAATAGTATCATTCTTAAAAGTTGATAAAGGATTAGCAGAACAAAATAATGGTGTTAAATTAATGAAACCAATTCCAGAACTCGAAACAGAATTAAAAGAAGCAGTTGAAAAACATGTATTTGGAACAAAAATGAGATCAGTAATTTACGAACCAAATGTAGAAGGAATAAAAGCAATAGTTGCACAACAATTTGAATTTGCAAAAACAATATGTGATGCTGGATTAGTTCCAATTATTGAACCAGAAGTAGATATAAACGCTCCTGAAAAAGAAAAATGTGAAGAAATATTAAAAGCAGAAATAATTGAAAAATTAAAGACATGGAATAAAGAAGATAAAATTATGTTTAAATTCACAATTCCAACAATTGCAAATCATTATCTAGATTTATATGATTATGAATGTGTTGTAAGAATAGTAGCACTTTCAGGAGGATATGATATAGATAAAGCAGTTGAATTACTTGCTAAAAATAATAGAATGATTGCAAGTTTCTCAAGAGCATTATTACAAGATTTAAATGCAAACCAATCACAAGAAGAATTTGATCAAAAATTACATGATGTAATAGTTAAAATTTATGATGCTTCAATATCATAGAATATGAGTAAAAAACATTATATTTATAATTTAGATATAATGTTTTTTTTATTTCTACATAATTACATAAAGTATTTACGGAAGTTGACAAAAGCCTAAAAAAATGGTAAAATATAAAAGATATTTTATAAAAAGGAGATTATAAAGTTGGAAAATATAAGAAATAAAATTATAACAATATCTGGAGAACCAGCAAGTGGAAAGTCAACAGTAGTAAAAGAGATAAAAAGTAAATATGAAAAACAAGGATTTAATGTTTATATAATATCTGTTGGTGATGTATTTAGAGAAACTGTAAAAAAAGAATATTTAAAAAGATATCCAGACAGAATAAATGTAAGTTTAGCAGACATTCAAAATGATAAAGAGTTTATGGCAAAATTGCAATCAATAGATGGATTAATTGATGATGAAATTGCAAGAAAAGGAAAAGAGATTAACGAAAAAGAAAGACCAAACGATGTTTATATTATTGATTCACGACTTGCATGGAGTAATGTACCAGATTCATATGCAATCAGATTAACTGTTAATGAAGCAATTGCAGGAAAAAGAGTATTTTATGATACAACACGTGGTTCAGAAGATCAATATGAGACAGTAGATGAAGCAATTCAAAAAACAAGAAAAAGAAAACTTGGAGAAATAGAAAGATATAAAGAAAAATATGGTATTAATTTATTAGATGAAAACAATTATGATTTAGTAGTAGACACATCATATACTAATACACAAGAATTAGCTGATATTATTGTTAGTGGTGAAGAAGCTTATAGAACTGGAAAATCTTATCCAAAATATTGGGCAAATCCAACTTGTGCGGAACGTTAAAAAGATATTAATTTTTTAATATCTTTTTTGATATTGAAGTTGTCAAAGAAAATGATTGACTTTTTGAGTATAATTTGATATAATATGCGCATATTTTATAGAAATGGAGGTAGGTCATAAAATGTATGACTACGAAAATTCTCGAGAAGCAGCAGGCCTTGAAAACATTGGCTGGAAGCTTAATCCGCATAAGCGGGTGATGCTCCAACTGAATGACGAGGACCTGGAGCTGAAGAAGAATGACATTTACAAAAAGCTTCTTAGCAACCTTGGCCATTATGAATGGGAAGAATGGACTTCTCGCATGTTGGCTGCTGCTATCCAAAATGCCAAGGCTATTGGAGCAAAACTGGTAGAGATTACTTCTCTCTTCCAATGTAGCCTGGTTGGCTGGGATAAGAAGTCTGAATATGTCAAGGATTCTTCGGACTTTGAGCGGCAACTCAAAGAATGTATTTTCGAGGTTATTTCTGAGGATGATAAGGAACTTCGAGTGAAGTTCAAAAACGCCTAACCTCAAAAAAAGGCTTTCTGCACATTTTTGTACAGGAGGTCTTTTTTGTTACATATAAAGAAAAAATTAAGTTGAAAAATCTCTATTTTTATGTTATATTAAAAAAGAAATAATATCGAATGAAAAAAGTAAGAGAGAAAGAAGAAATCATGAAAGAAAATGTAATAAAATTTATAAAAAACAATTGGAGATGGATGTTATTATTTATATGTTTAATAGGATTTTTAGCATTAGCTGAAGATGTATTTCATCAAGAAATAATGAATGGAGATATAGTTGGATATGACATTGTATCAAAACTCTTCAAATTTAATGTATCAACACCTATTGCTAAATTCATGACAAATTTTGGAGGTGCAATTTTTGTTATATCATTAACAACAATATTATTTTTTGTAATAAAAGATAAAAAAATAGGAATCTCAATAATTACAAATCTAGGAATTGTAACAATATTAAATCAAATTATAAAATTCATAATGCAAAGACCACGTCCAACAGAATTTAGAATTATAGAAGAAACAGGATATAGTTTTCCATCAGGACATTCTATGGTTAGTTTAGCATTTTATGGATATTTAATATATTTAATTTATAAATATATTAATAATAAACATTTAAAAAGAACATTAATTATAATATTAAGTGTTCTAATCTGTATTATAGGAGTGAGCAGAATCTATTTAGGAGTTCACTATACAAGTGATGTTTTAGGAGGATTCTTAATTTCATTTGCATATCTTATAATATATATAGAACTAGTAAATAAATTTGTATTGGAGAAAAATAAAGATGATAGAAAAGAGTAAAAATGTAATAACCAGTTTCAAATACGCATTTCAAGGAGTATTTTCAGCGATAAAAACTGAAAGAAATCTAAAAATACATATATCAATAATGATTTTAGTAATAATTGCAGGAATATTTTTAAAAATTAGTAAAATGGAATGGATAATATGTATAATATTATTTGGATTAGTAATCGGAGGAGAAATGTTAAATAGTGCAATTGAGACTGTTGTAGATATAGCAATGCCAGAGATAAATCCTAAGGCAAAATTTGCTAAAGATGTTGCAGCAGGAGCAGTTTTAATTTTTGCAATATCATCAGCAATTATAGGGCTAATAATATTTATACCAAAAATAATAGCAATATTATAAATAAAATGAGGTAATTAAGAATGTCAAATGTATGTGATTATATTAAATGGAGAGGAGATTTAGAATTAAGTCAATCTGAATTTAACGAAATTGATAACTTAATTTTATCAAGATTTTCATACTTTCCATTTGATAAGATAATAAATTATAATGAAGTTATAACAATAAAAGAATTAGGAGAAAGATTTAGTAAGCAAGATATAAAAAAATTAACAATATTATGGAAAGACGATATAGAACTATTTCCAATAATGAGTAATTCAAAAAGATTTGGAACAATGAAAGCAACTAAATTCGTAAATAAAATAGAAGTTGAAAATGAAAAACAATTTTCAGCAATAACTATCATAATGCCTGACAATACTTTATATGTCTCATTTAGAGGAACAGACAATACAATAGTTGGTTGGAAAGAAGATTTTAATATGAGCTTTAAAAGTCATATTGCCTCACAAATATCTGCTAAAGAATATTTAAACATGATAGCGGAATTGTATCCAAACAAAAAAATAAGAGTAGGAGGACATTCAAAAGGTGGAAATATTGCAGTATATTCTGCAATATTTGCAACCCCTCAAATAAGAGATAGAATTATTAATGTGTATAATAATGATGGCCCTGGTTTTTGTGAAGATATATTAGAAACACAAGAATATCAGGAAATGATAAATAAAGTCCATACATATATTCCACAATCATCTATAATAGGAAGATTAATGAACCATAAGGAAAAATATACAATAATAGAAAGTACACAAAAAGGAATAATGCAACATGATTTATATAGTTGGCAGATATTAGGAAAAGAATTCATTACATTGCCTAATGTTACTAATGAAAGTGAATTTATAGACAAAACAATAAAAGAATGGTTAGAAAATGTTGAGCCAGCAAAAAGAGAACAAGTAATAAATGTAATATTTGAAATTTTAAATTCAACAGATGCACAAACCACAAAAGAATTACGAAAAAATTTATTCTCAAATATAAAAGTAATTTTAGAAAAATATAAAAATATTGATCCAGAAACAAAAGAAATGATAGCTCAAACAGCTAATGCATTAATTAAAATTGTAAAAAATAATTTAAAAAATACATAATAAGGAGCTTAGAAAATGCAAAATAAGAGTACACAAGAATTTGATGATATCATAAGAAACATCATAGAAAATCAAAAAGTTCAAGAAATGAAAAAATACAAACAGCATTATGAAACAAGTACATTTGACCATTGTTATATGGTTTCATATTATTGTTATAAAGTTTGTAAAAAATTAAAATTGGATTATAAATCTGCAGCAAGAGCAGGAATGTTACATGATTTTTTCTTATATGATTGGAGAATAAAAAATGGCAGAAAAGGTTTACATGCCTTTACACATGGAAAAACAGCATGTAAAAATGCCTCTGAATTATTTGAATTATCTGAAAAAGAAAAAGATATGATTATAAAACATATGTGGCCTGTAACACCACAATTTCCAAAATCCAAAGAAGGTTTTATATTAACATTTATAGATAAACATTGTGCATTAGCAGAAGCTATAAAAGTACTAAAGAAAAACATACATAAAAAGAAAGTTTGGAGATATGCTTATATATTTTTTGCAATGATTATTTTAAAAATAAATAAAGGAAACAATTAAAAAAGAGGAGAATATATAAATGGAAAAAGATGATTATTGTCCAATAGATACATTAATACCATCTGAAAATTAAAAGATTATATAGTAAATAAGGAGTAATTTAATGAAGAAAATTTTAGGAAGATTAATAATTGTTGCACCAGCTGTAATTATTCAGATTTTATGGATGAATTTTTTATATAATAAATTAAACAATTCTGCATTAGTAACATTATTATTAACAATATTAGCATTTTTATTTGTAATATATATAATTAATAAAAGAGATGAAACATCTTATAAAATATTGTGGTTAATAACAATATTAACAGCCCCTGTTTTTGGGACTATTTTATATTTAATAATAGGAAATAAAAAAACAACAAAACCATTAGATAAAAAATTAAAAAGAGCTCAAAATACAATGAATTTTAATTTTGCTAATGAAAGAGATTATGAAACAGAATTAAAACAAGAAAATTTAAGATTATATCAAACCTTTAAAGCAATAAACAAATATACCAAATTTCCAATTTATAAAGCTGAAAATATAAAATATTATAAATTAGGAGATGAAATGTTTCCTGATATATTAGAAGAGCTAAAAAAAGCACAAAAATACATATTTTTAGAATATTTTATTATAGAACCAGGAATATTTTTAAATAGTATAATAGATATACTTGAACAAAAAGTAAAAGATGGAGTTGATGTAAGGCTAATATATGATGATTTTGGAAGTTTGCCTACATTTTCACAAAAAAATGTATATCAATTAAAGACAAGAGGAATAAAATGTATTTCATTTAATCCATTATTTTTCATAAAAGGAACATTAAATAATAGAGATCATAGAAAAATTTTAATTATAGATGGGAATGTGGCTTTTAGTGGTGGAATAAATTTAGCAGATGAGTATATCAACAAAAAGAAAAAATATGGACATTGGAAAGATATAGGCTTTAAACTTACGGGAACACCTGTAAAAAGTTATAATTATATGTTTATTGAATTTTGGAATGCATTTTCAAATGAAAAGATAGATTCAAATATAATAAACGAATGTTTATCAGAAAGAAAAAATGAAAATGGATATATTATATCATATTATGATTCACCAGCATATAAAGAACATATTTCAAATAACTTATATATAGATTTATTATCACAAGCTATAAATTATGCGTGGTTTTACACACCTTATTTGATAATAGGAGACTTTTTAATGGACGCATTAATAAAAGCAGCAGAAAGAGGGGTAGATGTTAGAATATTTATTCCAGGAATTCCAGACAAAAAGATAGTATATAGGTTATCAAAAAGTTATTATGCACCATTATTGAAAGCAGGTATAAAAATATTTGAATATACACCTGGATTTATACATGCAAAAGCTTGTTTAATAGATGACAATATTGGAACAATTGGAACTGTAAATTTAGATTATAGAAGTTTATTTCTACATTTTGAATGTAATTCATTATTTTATAAATCTTCAATATTAGATGAATTAAAAATTGACATGATAGAAACTCAAAAAAAGTGTAAAGAAGTAAAAGAAAAAGATATAAAAAAAGGATATTTCCATAGAGTATTTGATGCAATATTGAGAATATTTGCACCTTTATGTTAAAGCATAATATATGAAAGGAATAAAATTTAGAATGGAAAGAATAGATAAAATAATATCATCACAAGGAAAATACTCCAGAAGTGAAATAAAAAAGCTAGCAAGTCAAGGTAGAATAAAAATTAATGATAATATAGTAAAAAAAGTAAATGAAAAAATAGATATTGAAACATCAACAATTTATATAGATAATGAAAAATTAGATTTTAAAAGAAATATATATTTAATATTAAATAAACCAAAAGGATATATATCAGCAAGTGAAGATAGAAGTCAGAAAACTGTATTAGATTTAATTCCGGAAAAATATTTTAGAAAAGGACTATTTCCAGCAGGAAGATTAGACAAAGATACTACTGGAATGATGATTATTACTGATGATGGAGAATTTGCTCATAATATATTGTCTCCAAAGAAACATATTAAAAAGACTTATAGAGTAACAATAGATATTGATATAGATGAAAACATGATAAAACAATTTGAAAAAGGGATTGTCTTAAAAGATCATATATGTTGTCCTGCAATTATAGAAGTTCAAGATACTCATACAGCATTTGTAACAATAACTGAAGGAAAATATCATCAAATAAAGCGTATGTTTGGTTGTTTTGGTGCTAAAGTATTGGAATTGCATAGAATTACAATGGGAAACTTGAATTTGCCTGCTGATATTTCCGAAGGTTGTTGTAGAGAAATTACAGAACAAGAAATGAAACTATTAAAGGAGGTTTGAAAATGATCCAAAATGCTATATTATATGTTTTAAGAAAAAAGAAAAGAACTTGTATTCTTTTTATTATTTTAACAACAGTTTTATCTTTTTTATATTCAAGTCTAAAAATAATGAAATTGAGTAACAATTTAGAAAATGATTTATATAAAATTTCAAATACATCTATATCAATAACACAAAAAGATAATCAAAATTTTGAAATAAATCAATTTAAAGAAATGGAAAATATACAAGAAATCAAAGAAATAATTCCTCAATATGATTGTTTAGCAAAAGCAACAAATGTTGAAGTTGTTGATGGAATTCAAAAAGTTGAAAGAGAAAATTTACCGGAAATATTAAAAAACACTTTTTCAATCGAATCTACAAATAGCACTAAAAATAATGTTTTATTTAATAGTGGGATTTTTACTATTATTGACGGAAGACATATTGAAAAAAATGATAGAGAAAAAATACTTATACATGAAGAACTTGCTAAAAAGAATAATTTGAAATTACATAGCAAAATTAATTTAGAACTAATAGATTTAGACCAATTAGATAATAATGAGGTCAAAAAAGAATATGAATTTGAGGTAATTGGCATTTTTACTGGAAAAAAGCAAGAAAAATATACAGGATTATCATCTGATTTTAGTGAAAATATGTTATTTATTGATTATGAATCAAGTCAAAAAGCATTAAATAAAACACAAAACAATAAAATCGCAAATAAGATTACTGTATATTCAGATAATTTTGAAGAATCCAATATATCTTTTAATAAAATCAAAGAATTAAAAATAGATTTAACAAAATATACAATTGAAAAAAATGATGGCATATTTCAAGAAGTATTAGAATCTGTAAATGGAATAAAATATATTATAAAAATTATGATATGTTCTATTATAATTAGTGGAGTAATAGTTCTTTCATTAATACTAATCTTGTGGTTAAGAGAAAGAATACATGAAATAGGAATATTATTATCAATTGGAACAAGTAAATTAAAAATTATATTTCAATTTATATTTGAGTTGATATTTATATCTTTGCCATCTATATTTGTATCATTTTTTTTAGGAAATATTATATCAGATCAGATTATAGGGACATTTATACATAATGATAATTCAACAATGATTATTCAAAATTTATTAAAAAATGATGATACAGTATCAAAATTAATTACATTTTTACAAAGTTATGGAATGTTATTAATAGTAATTTTTTTATCAGTTGCCATTTCATGTGCAATGATATTAATAAAAAAACCAAAGAAAATATTATCAAAAATAAGTTAGGAGAGTAGTATAATGAATATATTAGAAATAAAAGATGTAACATACAATTATTCAAATTCAAGAGAAAAAGTTTTATCATCTGTAAACCAAAAATTTGAACTTGGACAATTTTATGCAATAATTGGAAAATCAGGGGCAGGAAAATCAACATTACTTTCATTGTTGGCAGGTTTAGATAAACCACAAAAAGGTAAAATTTTATTTAAAAATGAAGATATCGAAAAAACAGGATATACTAATCACAGAAAAAACAATATATCATTAGTATTTCAAAATTATAATTTAATTGATTATTTAACACCACTAGAGAATATTAGATTAGTAAACAAAAAAGCTTCAAAAGAAATTTTACTAGAATTAGGACTTAATGAAAATCAAATAAATAGAAATGTACTAAAATTATCAGGTGGACAACAACAAAGAGTAGCTATTGCAAGAGCATTAGTCTCAGAAGCACCAGTAATTTTAGCAGACGAGCCTACTGGAAACCTTGACAATGACACAGCTGGTGAAATAATAGAAATATTAAAAAAATTAGCTAAAGAAAGAAATAAATGTGTGATTGTTGTAACACATAGCAAAGAAGTTGCAAATTCCGCGGATATTATTTTAGAATTAAGTGGCAAAAAATTAAAGAAAATAAGTCAGATTAATTAGGAGGGTAGAGTTATGGTAAATATGGTAAAAAATGCTTTTGCGTATGTGACTAGAAAAAGTTTAAAGTCAATAATAATATTATTAGTAGTTCTAGCTATGTCAACACTTTGCCTGATTAGTTTGGCAATAAAAGATGCTACAGATAGAGCTTCAGAAGAAACTTTTAAAAATATAACAAATAGTTTTTCTATGGAGATAAATAGAAGAGTGAATTTTGGTACTCCAAGAGGAGGAGGAAATATAAAAGGAAAAGATATAAAAAAAATAGCTGAGTCTAAAGATATTTACGATTATGTAAAAAGAATAAATAGTGTAGCCGATTTAGTTGATTATGATATTATAGAAACACAAGCCACAACTGTAAATCAATCATCTGAAAGAGCTCAAAATTTTAAAAGAACTGTTATGCTAACAGGGGTTAATAATTCACTAAAAGAAAATAAATTTGTTTCAGGAGTCTATAAACTAGTTGAAGGTGAACATTTAATCAATCAAGATAAAAATAAAATTTTAATGCATAAAGATTTAGCAAAAAAGAATAATTTGAAAATTGGTGATAAGATAAAAATAAAATCTAATTTATTTGATGCAGATAACGAAAAAGGAGCAAATGAAACAATAGAAGTAGAAATAAAAGGTTTATTTGATGGACATAATAATAGTAATGTAACATCTGCTCAAGAACTTTATGAAAATACATTGATAACAGATCTTGATACTGCAGCTAAAGTTTATGGAAATACAGAAGATACTGCAGTATATCAAGATGCAACATTTTTTGTAAAAGGTGATAAGAATTTAGAACAAGTGATAAAAAATGTCGAAAAGCTTGATATAAACTGGAAACAATACACATTAGTTAAAAGTTCATCAAATTATCCTGCATTACAGCAATCAATATCTGGAATATATTCAATTGCTAATAAATTATTTATTGGTTCATTAATATTTGCAGGTATCATAGTTTCATTATTATTAATTTTATGGATGAATGCTAGAAAAAGAGAAATTGCAATTTTTCTGTCATTAGGAATATCAAAATTAACAATTTTTGGACAATTTTTATTTGAATTATTGTTCATTTCTATTCCAGCATTTGCAGGCTCTTACTTTTTGGCCGTTTACACAGGAAATATGCTTGGAAATAGTATACTAAATAAAGTTACTGAAAACATAACAAAACAATTAGCAAAGCAATCTGCATCAACTCAACTTGGAGGTGGAGCAGAAGTTGATGGTTTTAATAAAACTCTAACAAGTTTGAATATTAATATATCATCACAAACAATAATGTATGTAATTTTATTTATGTCTTTAGTACTTATAATATCTTTAATAATATCATCAATAAATATTTTAAGGAAGAGTCCAAAAGACTTGCTAAGTGATGACTAAGGTAGAGTTAAAAAAAATAATTGAATATAAAGAATTTATAAATATAATTAAAAAATAGTAATTTGTTGAAATGATTGGAGGAATGGGTATGAAAAATAAAAATGTATTATTTGCAGTATTAGGTATAATTGTATTAGTAGTGTTAGTGATAGGAGTTTTTTATCATTTTAGAGATAGAAGGACTTATACACTCAATTTACCTCAACTTGAAAAATTAGAAAGTATTTCATTAAATCAAAATGAAAAAGATATTAGTATTAATGGCAGAGAAGAAATGAAAGATATACTATATGTTTTAAATGGTACAAAAAGAGTTACTAAAAACGAAAGCATACAAGATGCACCTGTAAATATTGATGATGAAATAAAAGTTGATTTTCACTTTATAGAAGCTGGAGTATCTACAATATTCGTATATAATAAAAACAATAGTTATTATATTGAACAACCATATAATGGTATATATCAAATAAGTGGAGATGAATACAATTCGATAGAGAAACTTGTTAGATAAATTACAATTTAAATAAGTATAATATTAATAAAAGGAGGAATTTTAAATGAAAGAAAATGCAAAATTTTTAAAATGTCCAATATGTGACAATATAATAGAAATAATTGATGGAGATGTACAACATATAACTTGTTGTGGTAGAAAAATGGAAGAAATGAAAGCTAATACTACAGATGCAGCAACTGAAAAACATATACCAATATATAAAAAAGTAGAAGATGAAATAGTAGTAAGTGTTGGAGAAGTAGAACATCCAATGGAAAAGGAACATTATATAATGTGGATTGCACAAGTATCAGAAAATAGAATAACTCGTGTGAAATTACATCCAGAGCAAGCAACGGAAACTAGATTTCCATATATATCTGGTGCAACATTATATGCTTATTGCAACAAACATGGATTATGGAAAACAACAATAGAATAGTAAATAGCTATAAGTAAGAGATAAATTACAATAAGTAAATCAAAATACTTTAGCAAATATTACAAAAATTAAATAATAAAAAATTACGAGGTATTGAATCTAATCAATATCTCTTTTTGTTGATGGAAATAAAATAAAAAAAAATGAAAATGAAGTTTATTCAAAAGTAACTTTTGAAGGAGAAAATAGAAATAATATGGTATAATGTTTGTAAATAGTAGATCAATTGAAAAATGTCAGATAATAAAAAATAGTAATTTATCGAGGAGGTATTTGTAATGAAAAATAAAAAAATTGGTATAGGTTCATTGTCATTGTTACTAGTAATTATTGCTTTCGTTTGGGCTTTTAATATTTTTGGAGTTTGTGTAGGAGATCACATTTTAGCAACATTGAACATACCTACTTGGTCTAATATGGCTAATGCGACTGGAACACATTACACTATTTTTTATTCATTTATATTTTTAATACCAGCACTAATATTATCTATTAAATATAAAGATAATTTGTTTGCAAAGGTTGGAAAATGGTTATCAATTACTTTTATTGGAATACTTTTACCTGGATTTATATTTATGATTGTATAGTAATAAGTTTGTTGTTTATAATTCAAGTAAAATTACTAATTTTTAAGAAGGTAGGGGAATAAAAGAAAAAATTGTAAAAGTTACAAATATTTTTTAATAATCAGAAATTTTATAATTATAAAAATAAATATAAAATGATAAATATAACTTTAATAAAACTAAATAAAAGAAGAATAATAATTTAAAAAATAAAATCATTGCGAAAGCTAATTTAAAAAAACATAAAATAATAAAATAGTAAATTATAATTGGATTCACTTTAACATATCAATAAACAATAGAAGAGAGGTAGAAGTAGATATGGAAAAGTGTAAAAAAAGGAATATGAAACATTACACAAAATCAAAGTTGCATAAAAAATTTTAAAAATTACATATATTGTAAAAAGGCTCTGTATTTGTTGCATTTGTAGTAAAATATCGAATGTATAAAATTGTCAATAATGGTTTGTAAACTAAAAAAGTGCTTAATATTGCTTATTTTTTTATCGATTTTCACAAAATCGTGGTAAAAGTGTAAAATATAACATATTTTTATTATGATTTAAAAATAAAGTTGCGTTAAAAAGCAAATATGTAGTAACATAAAATAATAAAAAAGACTAAGAATCAAAAAATTCTTAGTCTTTATTTTTTTCTAGGATATGGTTTTTGTTCATCTGTTAATTCTAATATATAGTCTATACTTGTATTATAAAACTTGGCTAATTCTATTAGTACTTTTGTTGGTATATCATTTTTTCCTATTTCATATTGATTGTATCCAGTTTGCGACATATTTAATATTTGTCCTATTTGTTTTTGTGTTAGGTGTCGATTTTTTCTTAAATCTCTTATTCTTTTATACATATAAATCACCTCTTTTATATAAGATAATTCATTTCATACTTTGTATTTACTCCTTTGTTTTTTTAGTTCTTGGATATGGTTTTTGTTCATCTGTTAATCCAACTAGGTAATCTATACTTGTATTATAATATTTTGCTAATTGAATAAGTCTAAAAATATCTATTGTTATTTCTTCTTTTTCGTATCTTGAATATGTTTGTTGTGTGCAATCAAGTTCTTTGGCTAATTCTTTTTGAGTTTTGTCGTTATCTTCTCTTATATCTCTTATTCTTAATTTCATTATTAATCACCTCATATATATTTTAAAATATTCTTATTAAGTGTATTGACAAATACACTTAATACGTGTATAATTAATTCAAGATTACACGTAATAAGTGTATAATCTTATGCTCGTAAAACATTAATATGTTTTACTGATAAAGAACTATCATATCAGGTTATTAGCTAGTAAGTGCCTTGTTTTCCCCCAGAGAAAAAAAGTCTTGCTAGCTAATGATAAAAATCTGGGGAGGTTGATTTGAATGGTTGAAATTGATGAAGAAGATTTAAAAAAAATAAAAGTAATTATGAAATCACATTTAAAAATTATTCATACTCTTGTTGATGAGTTAATAGAAGAAGGTTCTTCTGCTAGTTTGAGACAATCTCGTATTCTTCTTGAAGAACAGTTAAATGTTCGTGATATTATTTTTAAATTGTCTGGGGGTGAAAAATAGTGGAAATATATGATAAAGAAGAATTATCACTTTTAGTTGATAGTTTAACAAATTATTCAGTAACATTGAAACAATTAAGATCTAATGTTGAAAATTCTCTTATTGGAAATGATTTAGATAAGTTTAAAGATGATATTGTTTCAATTTATTCATTAGATAAAGAAATAAAATTAGTTGATTCGCTTAGAGATAAAACATTATATTTCTTTGTTCACAAAGATGATGAAATAATAGATAAAAAAGACATTTGTCAAGAGAATGTGAAGTAAAATGAAGTAGCAGTTAGCCCCTTGCTACTTTACGTCGCAAAAGCTCTTGACAAATAATAAGTATTTTTAAAATAGGGTAGGGGATTGTTACTAGAACATAGTGAGAGTAACAACCCTTAAATACATAAAAAAGGAATTTATTGTTATGGTTGAATTAAGTAAAAGTGAAGTAGAAGTAATTACTTCTTATCTTGATTTGTTAGAAAAAGTACTAGCTAAAGGTGGAGCTAGATGTAGAGGAATGTTAAAAGAAGTAAGAAGTAATAATCAGGAATTAAAAGATAAGATAAAGGAGGTGTAACAATGAAGGCAAGTGGAGTATTTATGTATAAAGGAATAACACAAAGAGATGGAGGAACATTTAAGAACGATAAAGGCGAAGATGTGGATTACAAATCTTGTATGATCTTAACTTGTGATGAAATTCAAGAAGATGGAACAGGAAAAGAGAGAAAATTCAAGTTCAAAGATGGTCAAACATCATTAGTAAATGATTTTAAATCTCTTGAAACTTACACGAAAGTAGAAATAGAATTTGAATTAGCTTTGTATAATAACAGATGTGTAGTAACACCAGTAGCTTTTGATATATTATAGTTTATAATTTTAAGATAAGGAGGTAGAAAATAATATGACTGAAGTTGAGTTATTACAATTAATTCATGAAGATTTAGGAATATTGTGCTGTTTTCTTATCTTTTTTGTGCTCGTAATACTTTTGTATTTCGCGTATAAATTTTTTGATATGATATTCCAATTCTAAATAGAAAGGAGTATTTGCTATGTTAAAATCAATAGTAACTGCCGAAATGTTAGGTGGGGTTTTAGATGAAATTACAGGACTATTACCAATCGTAATACCAGTAATGATTGGATTTATAGCAGTAAGAAAAGGTATAGCTTTCTTACAATCTGTATTACATAGTGCTTAGTCACTATGACTAATTTAATATAAAAAGTGGATTTATTAATATTAATCTACAAATGTTTAGCATTAAGGATTAGACTAGATAAGTCTAGTCCTTAAATTTTTAGAAAGGAAAAAGAGAAATGAAAAATAAATTAAAAATAATAAGTATATTTACTTTGGTATTAGCAATTGTAATAAGTTTTACTTCAAGTTGCTTTGCTTCTGGTGCAAGTGAACCTTTTGCTAGTATTGTTGTAAATGGAGATAAATATGATCTTTATTTTGAATATATGGATCAGGATTATGGCTCTTTGGATTTGGATACTTACGATAACTATGTTGTTGTAAAAAATGAAGTTGATGGAGTTATAAAAAATTATGTAGTTTGTTTCTTTTCGGATAATACAGTAAAGTTTTCAACTCACGCTAGTGATTATCCTTATAATCTAGTTTCAAATTGTGGAAGTACTGGTTTTAGTAGAACTGGTAAATTATATACATTTAATTTAGATATTACAACCAAAAAAGGTACTTTGCGTTGGGGGTCTACTGATATTTTTGATGGTTATAAGTATGCTTGTTGTGATGTTGATGATATAGTTTATTCGACTTTTGATATTTATTCGAAAGAGAATGAAGGTGAATTGGTTTTTCAAAAAACTCCAGTGGGGGTACAGTCAACCCTGGCACCAATAGTACAGGAGGTTCCACTGGAGGGAACGGTTCAGGAGATAGTGGGAATACTTCCGATAGTCCTAATTATACTAATTGGTTTGATAGGATTACGCAAGGGATTAGCTCTATTATCACAAACATTGCACAAGGCTTAGACTATATAAACCCATTTAGTGAAAATTTTATATTAAAAGATATTATAAGTGTAATAGGAAGTATATTTGACTTCCTTAATCCACTAAGTGAGAATTTTATTTTAAAAAATATAATTGAGACAATTGGAAACATATTAAGCTATTTGAACCCATTTAGTGAAAACTTTTTTGGAATTAAATTATTGGAACTATTAGGTGATTTGCTAAAAAGTTTGTTTATACCAAGTCAAGAAAGACTTGAAAGTATAAATACTTCTGTTTCTTCTAAGTTTTCGTTTGTAACAACCATAAAACAAGCAATAAATTCAACTCAAGAAATGTTGAATAGTTTAGAAAGTGCACCAAAACTTCAACTTGAGGTTGGTTCTACAAAGTGGACAGAAAAGCAAACATTGACAATATTAGATCTTAGTTTTTATAAACCATTTAAGCCTTTTGGAGATTTGCTTATAACAGGTTTTTGTTATTTGGCTTTTATTTGGAAGATGTTACTTTCATTGCCAAGTTTTATTAATGGTACAGCAGGTGGGATTAGTGGTGTAAATGAGATTACAAGAATTGTTGAAAAGGGTGGAGGTATAAGGAAATGATCACAGATGGAATTTTATTAGTTTTTCAAGGACTTATTAATATAATTTTGTCCCCACTCTCAATTATAAATATAAGTGTTGATTTTATCTCGAATATCACACCTGTAACTCAGTTTTTACAAATAGTGGCTTATATTTTACCATGGTCGAATTTAATGCCACTTATTACTCTTATAATAACTTTGAGTTTGTTTAGAATTGCAGTTTCATTAGTAAAATTGGTAGTTGAGTTTATACCATTTATGTAGGGGGTTTTATGTTAAAAATATTTTTAAAAATGTGTTGGGCTTTAGTTGAATGGCTAAAATACCCTATTATATTTATATTCGCTTTGTATACAATATTTATGCTTATGTGTACAATATTTATTCTTATAGGTCTAAAACAAGGAAAAAGATTTAAAAAGGGAAGTAGACAAAAGGTAAAAAATCATGGGTTTTTAAGAAAGATTTTTATTGACGCACCCAAGCAAATAGTCGAAGATAAATTTAATCAAGATCCAGATTTTTTTACTCATCAAGGTTTGATCATATTTGAAGGACGTCAAGGAAGTGGAAAAACAACAAGTATGGTCTATGAGGCTATGCAACTTCAAAAAGAATTTCCACTCGCAAAATGTACAAGTAATTTGGCGTATACCCATCAAGATATAGCTTTAAATGATTGGCGTATGCTTATTAATTATAAGAATGGTATTAAAGGTGTAATAGTTTTGATGGACGAATTACAGAATTGGTTTAGCAGTAATGATAGTAAAAACTTTCCACCAGAAATGCTTCAAGTAATAACACAGAATAGAAAAAACAGAAGAGTTATCCTTGGTACAGCTCAAAACTTTTATTTATTGTCTAAAGCAATAAGAACGCAGACAACAGAAGTAAGAAGATGTGTAACTTTGCTTGGTTGTATAACGATAGTAAGGAGATTTGAACCAATTCTAGACGCACAAGGTGATGTATTAGAGTGGAAAAATAAAGGAATGTACTTCTTTGTTCATGATAAGAAATTAAGAGAAAGTTACGATACATATAAAGTAATTGAAAGATTACAAAAAGTAGGATTTAAGGAAGAGCAAACAGAAACAAATATAATAAATAAAACTTATATAGTAGAGCAGAAGAAGAGGTAAAACAATATGAAACCATATAAGATAGATAGAGAACAAAAGTATAAAACAAGTATAATTAAAATGTATGAGGAAGGCTTATCAATACAATATATCGCAAATAATATTTATAATCAGGAATGTAGATACCGAAATTTAAAGCGAAACTATAAAATAAGCCTGAAAAGTCTATTTAGTAATAAAGAATATTATGAAGTAGTAAAATTGGTTGAAAAAACGATTTTAGAATTTATTGAGCAATTTAACGTTATAGACAAATATCTTCGTTAGCAAATGCTCCGATATGCGGGGGCAGAGATTAGAAAAGCGAAGTTGCGTTTGCAACGAGCTTTTCATCTCTGGATGGGGGACAGTCCCCCATAGTGACAAGGCGGTCGCCGATTGAGACTGATGGACGTAGTCCATCATTTCGTCGAAGACGAAACAGAAAAGAAAATTTTCCAGAACACCGCCCTATCTAATCAGCGGTGTTCCTTGTCATATTTGACATATTTAAAAAATTGAAAAATGTTGAAACTTTACTCTCGCAACAATTCTAGCAATAAACAAATGTTCATTCATTTTTTGAACATTTTAGAACTTGTGTTTGTTTATTTAGAAAGTTTTAATCATAATAAAATAAGTTTGAAAGGTTGATATATAATGTATTTAAAGAAAGAAGAGAATGGCAACATGACTTATTCAATAGATATGTTGCGACTTAAAACATATATCACTTATTCAGCTTTCACAGAATTAGAGTTTAGATTAAAAACAATTTGGCAAGAAAATGTAAAAAGATATTATACCACGGGGAAGATGTGTGAATTTTTTTACAATTATGTTATTCAAAATGAAGATGGAAATAGTTTTTGGTTTGGTTTTTTACATAACACAGAGAAAAGAACTCAAAGTGAACTAAGCAAATATAATTTAACTATTGAATTTAATCCTAATAAGCTTAAAGATGACATAATTGTAAAATATATATTAAATTTATCTGGAGAGTGGTTTATAAAAAGTTATGATTTGGCCGTAGATGTAAAAGTAAATATAAGAGATTTGATAGTGAATAAGGGAAACAAAAGAAAAATGTACATACAGAGTTATGGAAAAGATAATATAACGTATCGTGTAGGTACAGGAGACATGGAAACAAAAGTTTATAATAAGAAAAAAGAAAGTAATTTAGATATATTTGGAGATTTAACACGTATTGAGATAAGTAGAACTTGTGATGATTATCCGATTTCGGAGATAGCAAGATACCAGTTTGGTAATAATTTTCCCGAAATATACTTAAATCAGTATGTAATGAGCTTATCTCAATATCAAGATAAGACATTAAGTGTTCATTTGTTTGCGTTACAACAAGGTTATCCAATTAATGAGATGACACGAACTTATAAAAATAAGCTTAAAGAGATGTTTGAAGGTGGATACAAAATAAATTTTTATCAAAAGTACGCAAATAGTGTATTACAACAAGTAATATATCATTATTTTGTACCTAATTTATTGATGAGGTGGAGGTAGTTATGGAACAGTGGTTAAGAGACGCTTTAGCTGAAGAACAAGGATATATTATTTGTCCTATTAGATTTGAAACTTATACTATATGTGATGAAGATTGTGAACATTGTGAGGATTATATTGATTTTAAAAAAGGTTTAGAAGAAAGATATAAGGAGGAGGAAAATGAAAGAATTTAAAAGATTTATAAAAGTTTATTTGAAAAGTTTTAGTTTTGTTTATGTCTTTTGTAGTTTAGTTTTGATATTAATTGCAAATGATCTAATGAGTAGATGGGGAATTGTATCAACTTGTCGTTGTGTTATAGTTTTATTAGTTCTGTTTGCTCAGTCATTTATGTTTATAGGACTTTTAAAAATTGACAATGCTATTAGTCAACTTAGATTTGAAGAAAATATCAAGAAAATTAAGGAGAAATTAGAAAATGAAGAAAATATGGAATTTAATGAACAAAATAAGTTTTAAAACATTAGGATATTATATAGTATTTACAATAATATTTGAAAGTGCATACTTGTATATGACAACATTTGGAATGGGATTTATAGATAAAATATTAGTTTTGTTAGGAATTTCATTTAGTAGGATATTTTTGGAAAAAGCAAGTAAGAGTTTTAAAAACGATATAGAATAGAGGAGTGGAGCTTAAAAGAAAACTTTTAGGCTCTATTTTCATTTACACAACATTGCACAAAATCAAAGTTTTGTGCATAAAGAGATAGGAGTAAAATATATAGACTATGATTATAGTCCTGCTCAGTTATTTCAGTACTTTCAAGCCTTTGACTTTAATATATTTACTTATTATATAATTATTTTATTTTGCATATTTAATATTATTTAATGTTATCCAATTACTTATATAATCTTATTTTAATAACACTTTAAAATCAATTTTAAGCTACTTAAATATTTTATCTATATAATTTAATGTTCAAATAATTTTTATCTTTAATTATAAATTTGTTTTTCAATAATTTTTTATAATTTCTGATCTTCTATCTAAATTTCATCTAAAATCTTTAAAATGCTTATTTCTCTATATTTGCCGTATTTTGTGAACAACAAATTATAAGCCTTAAAAATAAAAACGGCTTAAAATCGATTCTCGTGTGTCACTTTTTTGAGGTATTTTTGATTATTATTGTATATCTATAAAATTAAACAATTTACTACTAAAAATTGTTAAATCTTAGAATTACCAGTATTTTGCTAAAATACCAGACAACAAATTATATGACTGTTTTATTAAAATGCCTTAAAAACGATTCTCACAAGCCATTATTTTAACTAATTTCAAAAGATCTTATATATAATTATAATTCCATAAGTTTAATTAAAATCTGCAAATTTAAATTGCATACTATAAGTTTAAAGCATCAAAATTAATTTTTAAAATCATAAACAGATAATTTGATTAGTTAATAATTTAAATTAATTATAATTGATTTTCAGACTTTATAAATATAATTTAAAACCTAAGATTATAATTAAAACTTATAAATCAATTTGTAATAATCAAATGTTCGCTTTAAGATTTTTTACCAAACAAAATTTTAAAATCTAAAATTTGAAATTTATAAAGATTTAATTTAAAATTTAAATTAAAATTATTTTATTAAATTATATATTTTATATTTTTTCTAAAAATAATTTAAGAACATTGCACAAAATATTTTACTACCTATTTTTCTGTTTTTTGTTTTTAATATTTATTTAAAATGTATATATCTGAAAATAAGGCTCTTCCCCCTACTTCACCGTTTTTTATTAAATCTAGTAAATTTTATGCCTTTTTAGCTATTTTATCATATTCCCATTGCTTTTTTGAAACACAAAGAGATATTGATTAAATTCAATACCTCATAACTTTTTTTATAAACATTGTACTATATTTTTCTAAAAAGTGTTTTTCCAATCCATAAATGCAGGATCTATTCTTCTATTTTTAATTTTCATACTTTCAGGTAATTCTAATTATATTTTATTATAAATTTTCCAAAAATCTTCAATATAAATTAAAAAACAAACATTAAAATTTTTAATTATTAAAATATTCTGATTGCTCTCCTCCTATGATTTCTCCAGTTGTAGCATCAATATAGTATTTCTTATTATATAATTTTTTTACTGTTTCTATTTCTGCATCTTTTGGTTTTGTTTCTTTATTGTGTTTTACATCAACAACCCAAACATTTCTTGTAATATCGTCTGTTTTAATTTCGCCATTTTCATTTATTATATTATTTTCTAAACAATAAATAAATATATTCATTTTTTCAATTGATAAATCTGCAGTAGTATCTGATATTTCCAAATTACTAAATTCTTTTTCTTTATTTGTCGCAATTTCAATAGCTTCTTCTTTTGTAATTATAATTGGGTTATTTTCAAAATTATTGTTATCTATAAATGTAATAGAAGATATAACAATGTTATTATCACATATAGAAAAACAAATTGTAGATATATTAGATTTATCATAAGTTCCATTATACATTTTACCAAAACTTACTTCCCACAAACTATTAATATGTTCACCAAATGCTATATCTGCTTTTTTGGTATTTACTATTTCATATTTGTTTTCATTATCAAATAATCCTAATTTATTATATATTTCTCTGGCAATTTTATTTACTTGTTCTTCTGATATTTCATCACATTTTATATCTCTATCATTAATAGAACTATCTCCAAAATACTCGAGTTTTCCTGTTTCAGCATTTATAGTTATTAATATATTATTAGATCGTAAAATATAATGACCTGAATATTCAGTATTATATTTTCTTTTTAAATCAACATTTGATATTTGAATGTTTTTATAATCTAATTTATTTATTACTTCATTTGCTATTTTTATAGCATCTTCTTCTGATATATAATTTTCTTTTTCTTCTTTTGATATTTCCTTTTCTACATTTGAATTTTCTTCTTCTTGATTTACTATAACAGGTTTTTTCCAAACTTTTTCATATACTATATAGCTTGTTGCAAAGACTCCAGTACATGCCATAATTAAACAAGATGTTGTTGTTGCTAGTTTTAATAATAAATTACTTTTTCTTTTATTCTTGCTATTGTAAAATGCATTTTTAATAGCATAATCATAACTTAATGGTTTCTCAACTTCTTTTTTTAGAACTCCTTTAATTTTATTTTCAAAATCATTCATACTCATTTCCTCCATAATTCTTTTTTAATTTTTGTCTTGCCCTATAAAGATGAGTATTAATAGTATTTTCATTCATTTTTAATATACTTTTGATTTCTTTTACAGAATAATCTTCCATATAATAAAGAATAATAATTAGTCTTTCTTCATAATTTAAAATTTTTATGATATCATAAAAATTCAATTTATTTTCTACATCAATTATATTATTGAATTTTAATGTCTCAACATTGTATTCATCTATTGAAATATCCGTTTTATATTTTCTTCTATAAATTCTATTGCACTTATTAATAAGTATTTTTATAACCCATTTTTTGAATTTATTTGGATCATTTAATTTTTTTATTGATTTGTATGTTTCTATCATAGTTTCTTGTATAGCATCTTCTATATCTGTTTCATTAGCAATTCTTGTTTTGGCAATTTTATATAAGTCATCTTTTATATATAATATCATATTTGCAAATGCCTCTTCATCTCCAGCTTGTGCCATTAATATCAATTCGTCCAATCTTTTCCTCCTTTCCATACTCTTTATTTAATGAAATTTATATACTACCACACTCATTTTACATATAATAAGAGTCCATAATTATAATTTTATATTTCAAAATTAATATAAAATTATAAAAAAATAGAAATTATATTGCAAATTTCTATTTTTTATTATACTTTCTGGAGCACTCTCATAATCAAACATATTGTTTACCTCCAATTTTATTCATTATTCAAAAAATTCATCACTAAATCTATAATTACTTCTTTTTCCTTTGGATTCGATTCAGCAATTAATAAAGTAAGAGCCGTTAATGTATTATTATCAATTACTTGTTTACCGTTTTTATATAATATTCCGTAAAAATTTAGAAAATATATAAACAAAGTTGCTGCAATTCTTTTATTGCCATCTACAAATACATGATTTTTTACTATTAAATATAAAAAATTTGCTCCTTTTTCTTCTATACTTTTGTAGATATCCTGTCCGTGCAAAACTTTGATAAATGTTACCAATAATTGATTCCAATCCTTTATCTCTTTCAACTGCAAAAAGAGAACTTTCTTCGTTAAATCTTAATTTATTGATTATATTTATGCATTCCTGGTATTCAATTTTTCTATCGTCTATATTTCCTTCAAATTTCTTTAAAGTTCTATGATCATAGTCATCTAATAAATTTAATGCTTTTGAATATCCTCCAATTACCTTTAATATTTCTTTTGCATCATTTCCTTCTAGTCTTTCATCAATACGATTCGCAATATCTATTAATTTTATAGTTTTTTCTAAATATTCTAATCTTTTTTGATTTATTGCATAACCTTTTAGCATATAATCTTTTAATACACTAGTAGCCCATTTTCTAAATAAAATACCATTTTGTGATTTTACACGATACCCTACAGAAATTATCATATCTAGATTATAATAATTGGTTGGTTTATCAGCAAATTCGGAATTTCCGAATTTAGTCATAGTTTCTTTTTCTATTAATTCACCTTCTTTATATACATTTTTAATATGCTCATTAATAGTAGATTTTGCTTTTCCAAACAATTTTGACATTTGCTCTTGTGTAAGCCACACAGTTTCATCTTTTAAGTTTACTTCTAATTTTACTCCTTGGTTTTCAAATAAAATAATTTCATTCTTTTTTTCGTCCATACGAACACATCCTTTATTATATAAAATTTAATTTTCAGTATATTTGTTAGTACTTATATATTACAATTTTTAGTATTTTTGAACTATTGTACATATTTTATAATAAGAACAAATATTTGTCTATACTTCATGGCAAAACTATTAATTATTTTTAGTTGAAAGTGTCACGGCATCAAAGTTTTGCGTAAAAAGAGATAGGAGCAAAACAAAAGAGACCCTTTTCAGAGTCCCTCCTGCAAGTTATTACAACTACTATCCTTTAAGGATTATATAGCTATTTATTAGCTATCGTTTGACTAACATTATTACTTTATAATTTATTACTTGTAATAATGTTAGTCTAGTACCAGATATTTATTTCTAAAATCAATTTTAAATCAGTTTTATAATTTATCCTTATAATTTTACATCTAAATAATTTTTCTATTTAAAATTTGATATTTAAATATTGTAATTGTCTCAAAATTGATTTTTGTAAGTTTAAATTATAATAATGAAATACATATAAATTCAAAATCAAACAATAAAATTCATAATTAACGAATGTTCGTTATTTCATATAAAAACTTTGAACAAAATCATTATAATTTTTCCAAAAGTCGACTATTAATTTATCATTACAATGATTAGTTCTATCTTATTACTCGTAAATTTTTGTAAAACTTCTTTAATATTAAAGTTTAAAATTACATTTCCTATATCAAATATTATATTTTTTATCATATTCATTTCTCATACAATTTTTTCGTATTTATTTTCCAACTTGGGCATGTAATTAATTTACCTCATATTAGGCAATATTTATATAATAATTATAGTAGCTTATTGACGTGAATCTTGTTTATTTAATTCTTCTTTTATTTTATCATATTGTGCTGAAATCTCTTCTGCAGTTCCATGATTTAAATCTTCTAAATCTATACTTCCACCATTTAAATCAATTGTTATATTAGCATTTTTGTTATATATAACATATGCAATGCCTTCAAATTGAGCAACTAAATCTTTTAAATATCTATACATATTAGAAAATTTATCTATTACTTCATTTTTTTCAACATCTCTTCCCATTTCTTGAGCTCTAGATCTAATATTTTGCATAGAAAGCTTTAATGTTGGATTTAAAGCTATTATACTTGGTGTAACACCATTATCTATGGCATATTGAACTTTTTCTCCAAATGCAGGAGGTGTAATTGATCCTTCATATACTATACTATTTGCTAACATTCCATGTTCTTCTCTTTCAAATAAAGATTGTGAAAAATATGACTTCCCTGCTCCATATGGTCCTACTATAAATACACATCTTTGTACATCTGGTCTTTGAATTGCTCTTCTAAAAGCTTCATTTGTCAAAACTGCTGCTGAATTTGTTATTGATAAATTATATTTTGTCCTATTTTCAAAACTTTCAGCATAAAATGGATAAACCATTTTCATTAAGTCTGAATTGATATAATTTCCATTTCTACTTTCATCTAATTGTGTATATCTTTCTAATAAGCCATCCGTATGTTGACTAGCTGTTGTTCTACAATACTCCTCTATTCTTTCTTCTATTGATCCTTCTTCAAATCCTTTTTTTCTTATAATATTAATATCTATATTTCCCAATTTAATTACCCTCACTTTTATTTATTATAGAACTTTTTAATAATTAGAATTTTTCTTTATTCTTTTTTCTAATTCTTTATCTTGTGAAGCTTCTAACGCAATTTTTTTTCCTAATGTTACTAAACTTTCAATATATTTTTGTTCTTCGTTTTTATCTTTCATATAATATACCACATAATATCTTAAATAGAATATTATATTCTCCTTTCATAAAAATCCACCATTAATTATTTTATCATATATTTTATTAAAATTCAACTAAAAAAACCATTTTTAATCAAAAAGAACAATTTAAAAAAAACTGATCAACTATTACAGTAAATCAGTTTTTTAATTTCAATAATGCAATAAATTTTTCTTCAACAGTGAAAGTAATTCTTTACTTTCTTCAGAAGAATCAGGATCTAATTCAAAAGTAGAAAGAAACTCTTTAAACTTTTTATTGAGATTTTGAGATGTTTTCGTTTCATAAATAGATTCATCTTCTTTTGTAAGAAATATTCTATAAATGAATGTTTGTAACTTTAGAAGTTTTTTACTCCTTTCTTTAATTTCCTGTTCTGTATCATTATCTAATACAACATAATGCGAGTTACGATAATATTCTCGCATAAGTTCATATGGATCAGAATCTTGTTGAACAGAAATTGTAATTCCGTTTACGTTGAAGAAAATGTATTCTAATTTTTTATTACATTTTAAAAATGAAAATGTTTTAAACAAAACTCTTTTAAAATTAGATTGTTTACTAAATAGTCCCAAAACTAATTGACACCATTTGGTTAGTTCAATTTGATAGTATGATGGAAATTTAATTAAAGCGTCTCTACCATCATATTCTATTTTTAAATCATAACTAGCATTAATTGATTGACATTTTGCAGTAAATTCTGTCTCGTTTGAATTAAAAACTGTTTTCACTTTTACTGTAGTAAGTAATTGCATAAAAGTCTCTCCTTTGATGAATTAAGTATTGCTTAAAATGTAATAATTGAAATTTCATAAAGATGTTCTAAAAAATACTTAGCTTATTTGCTAAAACGGTTAAATTATATCACATATTTACATAATATTCAACAAAATTATAATAATTTATCTATAAATATAGCATAAGCATCTAATGGATCATTGATATTAACACAATTTATTGTACCAATTAATTTTCCAGGATTATTATAAGTACATATACAAATATAGATAACAATATTACTAATGTTGCTACAATTTTTTTCATTTTATATAAACTCCTAAAATTTTAATATACCATCTTTTGAATATTTATATAAATTCAATATTTAATAATTCTATTTGATTAGAAATAAAATCTGGATTTAAATCTATATTATTTACTAATTCTGTAGAAAGATATTTTTTATTATCGTCAGGAAAAATTGTAACAATGTTTCCATCAATATCATCTCCTAATAAAATTCCACCTAATAAATTAGCACCTGACGATATTCCAACACCTATTCCAAGTTTTCTTGAAAGTTTTCTAGACATATTGATTGCATCATAATCATTAATTAATATTATTTTATCTATTTTATTTTTGTCTATTAATTCTGGAATAAAGTCATCTCCAATTCCTTCTATCTTATGTTGGTCTAAAATTATTCCTTTAGACATAAGTGGCATTTTATCAGGTTCTATGGCTGTAAGCATTAAATTTGGATATTTTTCTTTAAGCTTTTTACCTGTTCCCATCAAAGTTCCACCTGTTCCAACACCAGATACTAAACCACTAATTGGTTCTGAAAGTTGATTTAATATTTCTTCTCCCGTTGTTTCATAATGTGCAAAAAAATTATCCATATTTGAAAATTGATTTGTAAAGAATCCATTTATTTTTTGTGCTAATTTTTTTGCTTCTTCAATACATTTTAAAAATCCACCTTCTTCTTTCGAAATAAGAAATATATTTGCTCCATAGCTTTTCATTAATTGTATTCTTTCTTTACTAGCCCAATCAGGCATAAAAATATATACAGGATGATTATAGTAAGCCCCAAGTGCTGATAATGAAATTCCTGTATTTCCACTGGTTGCTTCTATTAAAGGTTGTTTTTCTTTTAAAGTTCCTTTCGCTTTTGCATTATTTATCATATAAAATGCAACTCTATCTTTTATACTACCAGTAAAATTATAATATTCTAATTTTGCAAAAATTTGTTTATTTTTTTCTTTATATTTGTAGTTTATTTTTATCATTGGAGTATTTCCAATTATGAAATTTTGTTCAAACATATTTTTCCTCCTTCATAAATAATATTCAAATAAAAATAAAAAAAGAATAGAACTTTTAATTCTATTCTTCAATAATATATCCAGTTATATCTGGTTTTTTTATATCATTATCTGTAACTATATTGAATTTATAATCATAATCTATAACTAAATCATTTTCATTATTTTTTTCAATATGTCTAACAGCCATACCAGTCTCTTTATCAATATAGCTCTCATTATTCTTGTCTTTTATTAAATAGCATTTTTTACCATTACAAGATGTTGAAATTACACTGAAATATGTTGAATTAATATTTAGAAAGATTATACTTTCGATTTTATCTTTTAAATTAGTTGGTATATATGTTACAGGATATATTTGACCTTCTATAAAAGATTTTTTTATATATTTGTTTTCTCCTATTTCTTGTAATAATATTTGATCATTTCCTTTTTTATAATATATCATTTTTTGTATTTCTTGAGTGTCTGTTGAAAATTTCGTCCAAGTTCGTAAATAATCTTCTCCTTTATTGTAAATTTCAGTTGTTATAAAATAATCTCCTTGATATGAATTTAATTTAATATAATAATTATCATATGATTGATTTTCTTTAGCCTTTTCAGAAAGTGATAATAATATTATAGTTTTCCTTCCTAGAATTGTTATAAAAATTATTAATATAATTATTATAATTATTTTTAAAGTTTTTAATTTTATATTGTATTTTTTTATATAATTTACTTCATTTTTATTTACTTCTTTATCTGGTTTTTGGATTTCAGTTTTCATGTTATTAAACATTTTTTTGCAAGTATTACATTCTCTTAAGTGTTCTTCTATAAATAAATTTGTTTCCTCATTTGTTAAACCTTCAACATAATTAGGTAATAAATCTTGAACAATTTTACATTCATTTTTTCTACTCATATTAATCAACCTCCTTTAATTGGTTTTTACCTCGATAAAACGTGACTCTTGCCCAAGTTTCAGTTTTATTTAAAATATCTGCTATTTCTTTAAAGGTTAATTCTCCTGATATTCTTAAATACATTACTTCTCTTGTTTTTTCATCTAGTTTTTGCATTCTCTTATATAGAGAAATTTTTTCATCATCTGATATAATTTTTTCTTCTAATGATTTTTGTTCAGTAATATTTATTAAATCTTCTTCAGATAGATTAGCAATCTTTTTATTTTTTCGACATTGGTCAATCCATAAATTTTTAGCAATTTGGCATAACCATACAGACATCTTACACTCACCTTTATATGTATTAATTTTTTTGACAGCTTTGTAAAAAGTTTCTTGGGTAAGTTCTTCAGAAATATCACTATTACGAGTTAGACAGAATAAATATTTATTTACTGTTTCAAAATATTCTTTATATATTTTTTCAATATCCTGCATAACTTTTTCCCCCTTTGTAAATATGACGCAGAGAAATTATATTTGTTACAAAATTCCTAAATGTTTTAATAATATTTTTATTCCAATTAAGATTAATATAATTCCACCTGCTAATTCAGCTTTTTTCTCATATTTGCTACCAAATTTATTTCCAACTTTTGTACCTATAATTGATATTACAAATGTTATTATACCTATCATTGAAATTGCTAAAAGTAAATTTACTTTTAAAAATGCAAATGTTATTCCAATAGCAAGTGCATCTATACTTGTAGCAACAGCTAATACAAACATTGTTTTAAAACTTATATCATCATTACTTTCTTCATCTTCTTTTTCTTTGCAAAATGCTTCTTTTATCATATTTCCACCAATTATTCCAAGCAAGATGAATGCAATCCAATGATCTATATTTGTAACAAGACTTTCGAATGCTGAACCTAAAAAATATCCTATTGTTGGCATAAGTGCTTGAAATCCTCCAAACCATAACCCTATAATACATGATTTTTTACAGTTAATTTTTTTCATTGAAATTCCTTTGCAAACAGAAACAGCGAAGGCGTCCATTGCAAGACCAATACTTAATAATAATAATTCAATAACTCCCATTTTTTCACTCCTATTTTCACATATAAAAAGACTCAACTGTAATCTTACAGATAAGTCTTTAAACTTATACTATATTAATATTTCTTTATTAATACTTTTATACTAAAAGATATTATTAATAACCTCTTAAATTTTTCTTGTTCAAATAATGTCATATAATTTTTACACCTAATAAATATATTAAGTCTAATGCTTGAACTTGATTGATTGTGGCCCCTTTTATATCATCTATAGAAATTGCTATTCCATCTATTTTACATTTTGATAAATCAATTCCATTTAAACTTGTTTGAAATATTTGTATTTGTGTCAAATCCGCTTCTTGAAATTTTATATTTTTTACTTTATTATTTTGCAAATTTGCATTTTTTAGTCTTGTTTCTTTAAAATATACATTTTTTAAATCTGATATTGTTATATTAGTATAATTCATATTAACATTTATAAAATTTGTATCTAATAATGTATTTTCATTAAAATCACATCCTGTTAATTTACAATTATTGAATTCACATCTTATAAAACTACAGTTTTCAAAAATTGTATTTGAAAAATTACAATTGTTAAATTGAATATCTATAAACATGCATTTTTCAAAATTACTATTTATTATAGCTGTATTGTTTATTATTGATTTACTTATTGCGATTTTTAAAATTTCTATATTTTCTGTTTCATACTCTTCTAGTTTTATTTTTTCTAAGTCATCATTTTCTTCTATTTCTTTTTGTAAATCTTGAATTTGTATTAAGTTATGTTTGGATATATTCATATTATTCTCCTATTTAATTTCACTATATTGTTATATCATAAAAACAGATAATTATCAAATAATTATCTGCTTTTTACATTTTTATCCTATCATTGTTGAAATATTTCCATATAAATACAATCTTAATATTCCACAAATTATAAGATGAACAGGATATATTATATAAAAGAAATATTTCATTCCTTTCCATGTTCCTCTTTTTCCATTATATAATTTTAATAATGGTATTGCTAATACTGTCCCCATTTGAATGATTCCATATTGTATATTTATAAAGATACAATATACTAATGAATATATGCCAGCAAATACTGTTTGACTTATCATTTGTTTTTTAAAGTTATTTCTATACTCATAGTTATATATAATTATCATTACTGCAACAGAACTCCAATCTGATGGAAATCCTAATACACATAATAAAAGTATAAATAGTGTTTTTACTTTATTGTTTAGTTTGGAGTCTTGTATCATTATTCCTATAAGACCTAAGGCTAATGACCACATTATACTTGTTTGATTAAAACTTGTTCCATTTTTGAATGGAATAAAATTTATTCCAAATGCAAAACAATATGCAAAATGTGAAATTACTGCAAATATTAATAGTCTTATAAGATATTTTTTTCTGTCTTTAGTATAATATGCTCCTTCAGCTATGAAAAAGCAAAATATTGGTGCTACAATTCTTCCTATCAAATGTAATAATAATACTATTGTTCCATTATTATAACCTGGTTTTATTACCCATAATAGATGATCAAATATCATTGCTAATACAGCAATTAATTTTAATTGATTAGAGTTTAAAGATTTCTTCATTATATTTCCCCTTTTTATTTATAATAATATAGTATTTATATAATGTCAAATGTTTTTATGTACTAAAAATAAAAAAGAGGACTCAACTCTGAATCCTCTTCCCTATTTAACAATATTGACTTATTTCATTTGACGGAATAAATGTAATTGGTCCTTTGTAATTTCCTTTCTCACACATTTCCAAAACATATTTGAAAAAATCTTCTGATTTGATCATTTTGGTAACAGGTACTGCAAAAATCCCAGGTGCTTGAAATCCACATAATTGTGTTGAAATCGTTGCTTCTTCTTGTTTTAATACTTGAGAAATTGCAAAGTCATATTTCTCGTCTCCTTCTTTCATTTCAAATGCCAAATCATCCCATACTCTCCAATTTGCCCAAATAAACAAACCAATTTCGCCTTTGCCTTGTGCTTCAATTAAAGAGTCACGTAATAATTTTTCTGTCATGTTTTTTCTCCTTGTTATAATAGATTATAAAAAACAACGTTACTATTTTAGCATATCTACTATCAAAAGTCAAATCTAGTTTTTGTTTTCTTCATATAATTTTTCAAATATATTATAGATTTCTATATTCTTCTTTTTCATATTAATTGGTCTTAATGTTCTATCTGTAAAGCAATGTTTTGTAAATGCATCTATTACTATATCACCTGTTTTTTTGTTTGTAACATTATAATTAACAGTCATTCTTATTCCATTAAATTCAGATATATATGGTTCTATTACTATAATGTCACCACTAGTTACATGATGCTTGTATTTACAGTCAACTTCTAATGTAGGAATTGTAAAACCTTCATTTTCTAATTTTTCCATTGGAATATTTAATTCTTCCATCCATCTGCTTCTTGCTTCTTCTAAAAATCTTATATAATTTGAATGATGTACTACTCCCATTCTATCTGTTTCATAATAATTTATCTTTCTTTCATATTTAAAACTCATTTTTTCCTCCAATCAATTATTACATTACATATTATACTATTTTTCATGTTTTTTGTAAATAAAAAAGCAAGTAATCATAATCACTCACTTTTCTACTTTATAAATAATATTGCCATATACCCAGCATATATTAATAAATATACAATACCATTCATTCTACTCATCTCATTCTTTGGTGGAATAAATGGAAATAATGCTAAAATAATTGAAGATACTAATAAAACTGTAAAATCAAAATTATATGTAATATTATAAGTTATAGGTGTTATAAATGCAGATGTGCCTATTATAAGTAAAATATTAAATATATTTGAACCAATTATATTTCCAATTGCTATATCACTATTTCCTTTTATAGCGGCTGTTACACTTGTTACAAGTTCTGGTAAACTTGTTCCTACTGCTAAAATTGTTAAACTGATTAATTTTTCACTTAAATTAAAATAATTTGCTATATCTACAGCATTATTTACAGTTAAATCTCCACCAACTTTTAATCCCATTATTCCTATAGCAATTAATACAATATCTTTTATAAATTTATTATTTTTATCTATTACTTGTAATTCAACAACTTCTTTTTTGCTTTCTCTTTTTCCCATATATATAGTATATCCAATAAATACACAAAATAGGATTAATAATATTATTGCTTCTTGTCTTGAGATTCCTGTTCCTGTGTTACAGAAATACATAAGTAATCCTGTTACAAATAAACACATTGGTATTTCATATATTCTTGTTTCTTTTTGAAAAAATACAGGTTTTATTGTTGCTGAAAGTCCTAAAATCAATAATAAGTTGCTTAAATTACTTCCAACTATATTCCCTATTGCCATATCTGAATAACCATCTAAAGCTGATGTTATGCTTACAAATAATTCTGGCATTGATGTTCCAATTGATACTATTGTAAGTCCTATAATTATCTCTGGGATATGAAAATTCTTTGCAATTCCACTTGCTCCGTCAACTAATAAGTCTGCTCCGACAATCAACAAAACAAATCCGATTACAATTAATATGCTTGATAAAATCATTGTTAAAATTCCTTTTTTATTAATAATATTTCTTGTTTTGTTATTTATGATTTTAAACAACTTTATTATTATAATATTTATACTGTATTTTTGTCAATTGTTATTTAAAACTATATAATTTATATATTTTAAATCATATTTTTTATATCTTCTACAATTTGCTCTTTGGTTAGTCTATTGGCCTTTAACAATTCATTTACATCATATTTATCATAAAAATCTTTTTTTATTCCATAATTTTTTACTTTAATATTATCTGTCCCATAAAATATTGAGGATTTATTAATGTTGCATTAAGACCTATTTTATTTTTTAATTCTTCTATAACATTTTCTCCTAATTGATAAAAGTCTCCTAATGCTATAATTGCAACATTTTCACCTTTTATTTCAACTTTAAATTTATTTAAATTACTATAATTTGTGTCAATTTTTCTTCTATCAGAAATTACGCCATTACATGGAATTCTAATCGCAACAGGATGTTCGTTTTGCTCAATTGACCAATTTAACATTGCAAAATATTCTTCTTTTGAAGTTGGAGCCAGATACACCATATTAGGAATAAAAGAGTCACACACCTTATTTAAGGCATGCAACTCTTTTTATATTTAGTTGTGTTCCACCTCCCAAATCAAGCGGATAATAGCTTTGTCTAGATACTTAGATTCTTCACTTACCATAGAATCAATTGCTTTCTGACATTTCTCAGATGCTTTGATTTCATGGACATACAGTCTTAAGAGCTTGATTAATTTTCTGATGTCATCTTTGATGTTCTCATCCCATCTGTTGTAAATTTTAGCCAAACGTTTCATGGCTTTGCTAACAATTTTTTCCGGACTGATATTTTTTCCATCATTAGAAGAATATACGAACTTCATTGCCCACAAAATTTCTTCAGCAAGTGAAGTTTGAACAAAGATAACAGGTTCATATTTTTCTTCAGTGATTTGCCAATACATCCCTTTAGGTACTGTTTTGACTTTAAGCTTCATTCCGATATGATAGTATAAATGAAGACTTGAGGTTTTTTCTGTTACAAATTGGGGGGTCCGTGCCGTAGAATAATCCAAGGCATTAATAAACCAAAATAATCCAGATGTTGGATTATTAACATATTTTCTTACCTTTTCTTTAAATTCTTTTTCTTCCTCACTTTCAACTGGGAGTTTTTCCATACGATAAATTTTGTCCCATGAGTTATCTAACATTTCCAAAAGTTGGCTTTTAAAAATCTGATTGTTAATTGCTGATACGATTAACTGAACACAGGAGATTTCAAAAGAACTAAAATGAACCAATTCTCTTTGAGGATCACCTGATTCAGAAAGTGCTAGAACCTTGTCCCAGTGCTTGGAAATACAAGTTTTTGCACTAGACTTGCAAACATTTTGCCGAATGGCATTTTTGATAAATTCTTCCATTGGGTATGAAAGAAGTTTTTCGTTTCTTTCTTCTTTCTTTTTCAGTTGTTCTTTACTTTCTAAAATTTTCTTCTGCTCTTTTTCCCAGTAAGTTAAAAAGAGTTCAATAACCTCCCCTCGTGAAACTCCACAACTAATTGTTTCTTTTACTAAGGCTTCTACATGCCCTCCAAGAAACTTTACCTTTGCGTCCGATGCCTTTTCTTCCATTGTCTTTTCCTCCGTTCCGGTTTGATATTTTGTTCTTGATTGAACATCTAATCTATTATAGTTTGTATTTACATAATTGTCAAGTGCATGTAATAGCAATCTCCTTTAATTAATTTTTACTTTCTCCAATTATTTCGCCAGTAGTAGCATCAACATAATAAATAAATTTTTCTGACAATTCTTATATCTATAGTACTATTAGACAATACAAAATAGTAATTTTCTTGCATTTAATAAAAATTTTTTCAGAAGAAAAAAGAGCATTAACAAAATTTGTTAATACTCTACTTTACTAATTATTTTCTCCTGCTACTAATACATCAGTATTATCTACTTTTAATGCAAAATAAGGCTTTTCTTTGTCTTCTTCTTTTAAATATAAAATAAAGTCATCATTATAAATAAATTTTCTTCCTGTTTCAAATACAGCTTTTCTTAAATTTTCTATTAAAGCTTCACTTTTTACACTTCCACCATAATTATTTAGTTCAAAATCTATTGTTTGAATTGCTTGTCTAATATACCAGTTTGTTCCTTTTATCCATCTTCCACAAAGTTCATCATAATTTATTTCATCATTAATTTTAATAAATGGTATATTTAGAACATCATTTTTATTCCAATTTTTATCTCCTGTATATTTTGCTTGTTTTTCTAACATTTCTTTATAGTTTTCTTCAAAAGATTTATTTTCTCCTGTTGTTCTATATAGATAAACTTCTTCTCCTTCTTTTGTCTTTAGCTTTATTGCAAAATCTTCTTCTGAGTTATAAAATAATATTTCAATATTTTTACTTGCATTTTGTAAAGTATCTGGTTCAATTCCAAAATATTTTACTTTTTCTTCTGAATCTCCAAATGTATTGTCTTTTAAAGTTGGGAATTTTTCTAAATAATTAAATTCTTTTTTTAACATTGAATATAATACATAAGCCTCTGAATTTCCCCATTCTACTTTATCTAATATTTTACTATCTTCATTAAACTTTTCTTTTATTTCACTCTCAATTTTATTTTTCAAGTCAAATGATGCTATCCCATGAATTTTATAGTATGAATTAGAATTTAATTCGTTCACTGTGAATGTTTGTTTATTTAGTTCATCTGCTAATTCTGATGGACCATCTTCAAATTCTATTTTTCCACCAATAACATCATTCATAAAATCATTCCATACTAAATTAAAGGTTCCACACCATACTTTATTTGTATCTATTGATGATATCTTACTTGTAAATGTAGGAGCCATTTTTGCCTTTCCTGAAAAACTTTCTACAATCTTTGCTGTTGCATATACTCCTCCTGCAACTAAAATACTTATACATAATATTGCTATAATTACTTTTGAAACTTTATTCATTTCATCAAATCCTTTCTTTATTAGTATTTTTCGTAATTCTTTTTTGCCTCTATGGATAAGATTTCTAACATTCTGAACTGATTCTCCAAGTATTTGTGCTGTTTCTTTATATGTAAGTTTTTCAATTTGAGTTAAATATATTGTATTTTTATATCTATCTTCTAGCATATTTATAGCATTTATTATTTCTTTTTGTTTTTCATTTTTTGTAACTATATCAGCAACATCTTGTTCAATGCTATTAAATTCGTGTAATACATATGTTTCATTTATTTCTGTTCTCTTTTTTTCTGTATTTATATAATTATATGCTCTGCTTTTAGCTACTAAATATATATAATATTTGAAAGTATATCCTTCTTTTATTTTATTTTGCATAACATAAACAAATGTATCTTGTGTTATATCTTCTGCTTTTTGATAGTCTTTGACAATATTGTAAATAAAATATTGTATTTTTTCTTTATACTTGTTATACAACAATTCGAATGCTTCTTTGTTTCCATCTAAATATTCATTATATAATTTTATATCTAAATCTTTTTCCATATCTTACCCTGCTTTCACATATACAAACAGTTGAAATTAAAAAAAGTTTCAAAATTTTATGCTTTTTTATTTTATCACATCTCCAAATGCTTCCATTTATTCTCTTTCTTTTATTTCTATGATATTTCCGCTTTTATCAAATTCATATATTATTTTGCATCGTGAATTTTCATCATAATATTCTCTATATAAGGGATGTTCATAATCATCATAGTCATAAAATTCTTCTATATGTTCTTTTGTTTCATGATATGCAAATATATTATATTCTTTATAATAATATACATTTTTTCTTAAACGATTAGTTTCATATTCTACTCCACAATATTTAATACCATCTATTTCTTTAATAGTTGTTGTTTTTATAATCCAACATAATACCATAAACTCAACAAATGCGACTATAATACTAATCAAAGTCCAAAATATTATAAAAAATATTTTTACTCCTTCTTTTTTTACATCTTTTAATGAAAGAATTCCTAACCCAAACACTCCAAATGTAATCATAAATGATGCTAACCATATAAAATCAGATCTTAAATGCCAATCAAAATTTCCAATAATTTTATTTACAATAACAATTAAAATTCCAGCTATTATTAAAACTATACTAAAAATTACTTTTTTCTTCATATTAATTTTTTCCTTTTTTATTAATTATTTTTTACAATTCCATCTCTTTTCATTTTATCTATTATTTTTGTATAAACTCTATCACATACCCATGGTTTAGAAGATACCTTCACTACTTCATTTATTGGGAACCACTTTATACCACTATTTTCATCTTCTTTTATGTGTATTTCTTCATTTTCGTCCGCTTCTAATAAATATGTTACATTTAAGTGAACATGTGAACCAACATATTTTCCTCTTTTTTCATGTCCATCTACAGTAACTATTTCTATTGAATAAATATCTTCTGAAATTGGCCTAACATTCTTTATTCCTGTTTCTTCTTTTGCTTCTTTCATAGCCACATGTAAAAGATCATTGTCTCCATCACTATGTCCTCCTGTCCACGCCCATGAATTATAAATTTTGTGATATATCATCAAAAGTTTCGTTCTTTCTTTATTAAGAATAAATGCTGAACTTGTAAAATGTCCATATTCATTTTGTCTAGTTAATACATCGTCAAAATCTTTAAGATATTTTAACATTATTCTTTTATCTGTTTCTTCTTGTTCATTATATGGAACAAATTTTTCAAGATTTTCTTTTAATTTATCTGTATGTATCCTTTCAAATGGTTCTTCATTTAAATTCATTTTATCTATCATATATAATTCTCCATTTCTTTATTTATCTTATAATTATATGTTCAAAAAAACGTTCTTGAAACTCTACCAAAGCTTCAATGGCATCATTACTATAATTTTTGTCTTTAGGAATAATTACTAACTTATCGTCATCATCATTAATTCTATGGATTACCGCTATACATTTTCCTGTAAAATCTTTTATTGGCTCGAAAACTCCTAATACATAACAATCAATTTCTTCTCCATCTCCACTAATTGTATTTGGAATAAATCCATAATTAACAGGATAAATAAATCCGTGTTTAGGATGTTTACTTCCAAGTTCTCTATCTATTTTTACACCAATAATCTTCCCTATATAATCTTTATTTGCCATCTTACTCTCCTTAATAAATTCTATATATTTTATATCATAAAAATATTTAATTATCAACATTCTTGTTTATAATTAAAGACAGCTCATTTGGCTGCCTTTTGTCTTACTTATTTTCTATTACATTTTTTGCATATGAACAAGTTGCTTTTATGTTTTTATTATACTTTTTTGAGTTTTCTATAACATTTTCTACCAATCTTCTTGCTATTCCTTTTCCTTGATAATTACTATCTACTTCTGTGTGTGTTATATTCCAAACATCATTCGTTTCTTCAAAATCACATTCTCCTATTTGTTTTTTATTATCATAAGCTATTGTTCTATTCTTGTCTTTATTAAATACTATTTTTATCATAATATTTCTCCCTCGTCTTCATATTTCTAATTTTTTAAATTTTCCAATACTCATCTTTAAAAGAAGAACAAAATAAATAATGTATATAATAACAGAATACCATAAATTTATTCCATTAATATTTGATATATTTCCAAATAAATATATACTAAAATCCCAATTATTTGTTATAAAGAATCTCGTGATACTAGCCAAAGAATCAACTTTAGACCATTCTACTAAAATAGTATTACAAAATAAACAAATAATTAATGTTATAATCATAGACATTGTTATATTTTTATTAGATATTCCAATCAAAATACAAAATAAACTAATTATTAAATATTCTGGAACCTTTAATATTCCATTTATTATAAAATAAGTTAATAAACTTATACTAAATATTTTCTGACTATTAATATTATAACCTATGTATTGGTTAGAATAACTATCAAATCCAAAAATAATTCCTCCAACAAAAAATTGGACTATTCCAATAAATAAAATTGAAATTATAATTGTAACTATACAAGCAAGCATCTTTGCAATAATAATATCTAATCTTTTATGAGGTTTTATTAAAACATTCTTTATTGTCCTTTTTGAAATTTCCTCTGTTATTATAGTAGATGATATATATATTGTAATAATAATTATTATTACATTAAAATGTTTAAAAGTTCTAATAAAAGAAATTCGAGCATCTATTTTATTATTCAAAATAACTCCCATTTCATTTGAAATGTCGTAATTTATTTTATTTTTAATAGCATATTTACATAATTCTAGTCGTGTTCTGCATTCATTTAATTCATAAATATCTGATTGCGAATTTTTATCTACATATGATTCCTTGTATATAATTAAATAATAAGTTTCTCTATACTCATCTAAATATTGATTCATTATATCACTATTAAATTTAATATTATTATTTAATCTTAAATTATACCACTCTATTTCAAAATCAATTTCTTTAATACTTTCTTCTGAAAAATCTTGTGTACTTTTTAATTCTTGTAAATTCTTTATTTTTAAATTAACAAATTTTTTCCAATCATTTGATTTCAATGCTTCTACATATTCATTATATTTATTTATAGCATTGCCATATAATTCATTAGTTATCTGTGTATTTGAGTTATATTCATAATCTACAATATTCTTCAAATATAACATTATATCTTGATCATATATTTTTTCATATGAATATCCATTTCTTTCTTTATTTAAGGCTAATCTTTGCCATGAATCTTTTGTAAAATTATTATTATATAATCTTGCAAACTCATTATATGCCATTGAATTAATATATCTTTCAGAATCGTCTTTTTGTTTTTCTATCTGTGTATCACTTATAAGTGGATGATCATTCGTTCCCTCACTTATAGGAATATTTTGATCTGGGTTTATATAATTGTAAACAATTACTGCAATCATTGATAAAATAAGTAAAAAATATATAGTTTTTCTTTTAAATATTTTCATTAATTCATTTTTTATTAACTTAATCATCTTTTTTGTCACCTACTTTTTTCAAAAAGGCTTCTTCTGATGATATTTTCACTTCTTGAACTGAATAAATTTGATATCCATTTTCTATAAGTTTTTTTATTAGATTTGAAATATTTTCTTTTGAAATATATACTTTTATTATATTATCTTTTAGAAGTTCAAATTTATAATCAAAAATAAATTTTTCTATTTTATCTAAGCTATTTAATTTTAATTCATAAGAAACATTATTTTTTACATCTTTCTTAAAATTTTCAATGGTATCATTTGTAACTATTTTACCATCTTTTATTGCAATAATTCTATTACACAAATTATCAATTTCAGTTAAATTATGACTTGATATTAATATTGCCATTCCTTGTTGAGAAAGTTTTTTTATTAAATTTCTCATTTCAATTATTCCTTCAATATCTAATCCATTTGTTGGTTCATCTAAAATTAATAATTCTGGTTGATTTATAATTGCTTCTCCTATCGCTAATCTTTGTTTCATCCCTAATGAATATGTTGAAACTTTATCTTTTATTTGTTTTTCTAATCCTATAATTTTAATAACATCTTCAATTCTATTTTGAGAAATATTTTTATAATAATTAGCTGTAATTTTTAAATTGTCATAGCCAGATAAATACATATACAAATCTGGATTTTCAACAATAGCTCCTACCTTTTCTATTGCCTTCACAAAATTTTTTTCAATATCATACCCATTTATTTCTACATTTCCTGAAGATAATTTCATTAATCCTAATATTAATTTTATTATTGTAGATTTTCCAGCTCCATTAGGTCCAATGAAACCTACTACATCTCCTTTATTTATTGAAAAAGAGATATCATCAACAAGTATTTTTGATTTTATTTGCTTTTTTAATTTTGTACATTTTAATATTTCCATTAAAAGTTTCCTTTCATTACATATTTTTTACATCTTTATTTTTAAATATAATTGTAACCATAAAAATTATTATTAATAAGCTCATACTAGAAATAATTATAGCTTTGTTCAGTAATAGCCTACTTCCAAATAAATATTTACTTATATCCCAATTATAGATAAATATATATTTAGAAATATCATTTGTAAAATTTCTAAATGCTGATAAAAAATATATTCCAAGTGATATTAACACATTTAAAGCCATATTGTTAGTCATAATTCCAAATAATAAGCTAAAACTACTAAAAATTACATACATTAATATTTTAGTTAAAATAATTACATATATATACTGATCCAAATTTATAGTTTCAATGTTTTGAGAAAAACTATTATATCTTATTGCTTCTAATGAATAACTTTCAAATCCAAACAATATTCCACCAATCAAATACTGAAATAGTACTAAAATACATACTTCTATTGCAATAATAGTAAAATTTATTAATATTTTTGAACATAAAATCTTAATTCTTGTATATGGTTTTGTTAATACATTTTTTATAGTTCCAGTATAATATTCTTCTGAAATAGTAGTACATGATAAATATATAATTAAAAAAATAATCAAGATTTCAAAATTGTCAAAAACTTTCATTAACAATATTCTAGCATCTTGTGGTATAATTGCATTTTTATTTTGAGAATTTAACAAAATATTATACTTTATATTGTTATCAATAGCATACTTTTCTAAGTTTATTCTTTCTATAACTTTTTCATAATCATCTTTTTTTATTGTTTGATTATTACTCTCTAAATAATATTTATCTGCATTATATGCTCTTTGATATTGATTACTAATATCTGTTTCTTGAAAAGTTACTTTTTGAAATATATTGTATGATGTGATAATCAATAGTCCGAATAATTAGTAATATGTAAATATCTTTTCTTTTAAATATTTTTATTAATTCATTTTTTATTAAATTTAACATATTTTTTCCTTTTAATACTATCATCTATAAATTTTTTTATATAAGATTTTTATATCATAAAAGCAGATAATTATCAATAATTATCTGCTTTATAACTTTATTTTAATGCAATAATTCTTCCTTTATTTGTTCAATAGAAATTGAACCTTCTCGTAAAATTTTCAATTCATTTGAAGTACAATCAACTATTGTACTCCCAATACCAAACGAAACTTCTCCTTCCATCATTCCATCTAAATTAGAACAACATCTTTCTATTTCATCTAAGTTTTTACATGTAGGTTCTCCACTTTGATTAGCACTACTCATAAAAAGTGGACTTCCTGTTTTTCTAATTAATTCTTCTAAGGCTTTTGATGTTGCCATTCTTACTGCAATAGTATCCCATCCGTTAGTAATATACTCTGGTAGTCCTTCTTTTTTTCTTAAAACTAGAGTAATTGGTCCTGGCATAAATTTTTGAATTAACTTTTCTGTTCTAATATCTATTATTGCAATTTCTTTTATTTGTTCTTTATCTGCACACATTATTGGAAAAGGTTTTGTAATTGGTCTATTTTTCGTCTTTATTAATTTGTTATATGCGTTTATTGAATTAATATGTGCACATACTCCAAATACAGTATCTGTTGGAACACTTATCACTCCATTATTTTTTAAGATTTCTGCTAATTTATCAATTTCATTTTGATTGTATCTTTTCATGTTTTATCTCCTCATTATATTTTCAATAAGTATTATATCATAAAAATTGGCAAGCAATTAAAATGCTTGAAATATTTTATTGACTTTAGTATCATCATTTTTACTTCCATTACTTACATGAATTTCTATTTCTTCTTTTAGAGTTACGAACTCATTACACTTAGATGTCCATACTATTTTTCCTTTTTCTTCACTGGAGTCTACATATTTTATAGTATATGTAAAGTTTACTCCTTTTTGATTATATTCATAAAATGTTTTTGCAATCTCACTCTCACTAATTCCATTCATGTTTGAAAAATAAGGTTTTCCTAGTGAATATGTAAGTGTTACTTCGTTATCTGTTTCTTTTTTAGTTGTTCCAGCTTTAACAGATTGAGAAATTAATTTTCCATAAGATACATTCATATTATAAACATTTTTTATTTTTAGTTTCACTTTATCACTTAATTCTTGTGCTTCATCACTTGAAACTTTTGAATAATTTGGAATCTTAATTCCTGCTCCTATTGAAACCTCAAATACTATTGTTGTATCATCTGTTAATTCTTGTCCATTCTCAACTGATTGAGAAATTAATTTTCCATTTTCTATTGTGTCACTAAATTTTTCTTTCACTTCATAATTAACATTGTTTTCTTGGCACCATTTTTCAGCTTCTGTTTGTGTTTTAGATGTAAAGTCTTCCATATTTAATACTTTCGCACCTTTTGAAACTATTATAGTCAATTTATCACTTCTTGTAAAATTTGTTTCATTTGTAGCAATATTTTCAAATTCATATTTTATAATTTTTCCTGTTTCTATTTCACTTGAATGTTCTTCTTTAATTGTTACATTACTTAAATCATTTTCTTCTTTCCATGCTTTAATATCAGATGCGGTTGCTGAATCTTTTTCAGGAACTAATATTTTCTCATTAGGATCTTTTCCTTTACTTACAATTATTTTTATACTACTTTTCTTAAATATTTTTGTTCCATCTTTTATTGATTGTGAAATAACTATTCTTTCAGTTATTTTAGTATCATATTGTTCTTCTTCTATTATTTCTACGTCATTATTCTTTCCCCATTTTGTTGCAATAGTATTTAGTCCATTTACAAAGTTAGGGACTTCTACTATTTGAGAAAATATTACTAACAAACTTATCGTAATTACAATCACAATTGATACAATTATAGTAATTATTTTTTGTTTTTTCTTTTTCTTCATATGTCATCATTACCTCTGGCCAATGTACCATTGGAGCCATAATGAATTTTAATTTATGGTTTCCTAAGTCTAAAATTTCTCCTTCTTTTACTTCAATTTTTTTTGAGTCTAAATTTTGTATATCAAAAAATTGAGGTAAAAAGGTAAAAGTTTTCGAATTTCCAACTAACTTTATATCTGGATATTTTTTCATTAAAGTATTTATATTGTAAGCATGGTCTGGTTCCAGATGTGAAATAACTAAATAATCAGGTTTCTGCCATTTAATGCTTTATCTAAATTTTCAAGCCATTGATTTGTTCTTCTTTTATCAATTGTATCCATTATTGCAATTTTTTTATCAATTATTATGTATGAATTATATGCTACTCCATTTGGCACATTATATTGATTCTCAAATAATTCAATATCTTTATCATCTGCTCCGATATATATTATATCATCAGAAATGATAATATCTTTCACTTTTATCACAGTCCTTTCTATGTAACAAATCTCACACCAAAAGTTTAATTTATCTATATTTATTCAACTTCTTTTGACCAAAGTCCATGTTTATTACAAAAAGAATAAATTTTACTTCCTTTAACATATGGAAATATTACACAGGCTTCTTCACCTGGCAATAAAAATTTCTTTATAATTTTTTTATTTGCTAACATTGCAATCCATTCTATAAAATGGTCTTCCTCCATAACATGGTTAACCTTTACAATTATATGATTATCTATTGCTTCATAGTTTGGTACATGTTTTTCAAAAGATGCGTCTACACTATTTGGAGCTAATTCTATCATTTCTTCACCGCAACATTTAATACTACAATTATCACTAGTACAATCTTTTATGACTTCAACTAAAGTTTGACATTTAGAACATCTTTTTATTACTAATTCTTTTTTCATAAATTCCCTCCATATTAATTTATATTTCTCATAAGAATAGTTTTCCTATATTTTAATAATTTTCAGCTTTAATTTCGAAATATGCTTTTGGATGGCTACATACAGGGCAAACTTCTGGAGCTTTTGTTCCAACAACAATATGTCCACAATTTCTACATTTCCATATTTTAACTTCTCCTGCTTCAAACACTTTTCCATCTTTTACATTTTCTAATAATTTTAAATATCTTTCTTCATGTTCTTTTTCAATTTTGCCAACTTCTTCAAATAAGTATGCAATATGGTCAAAACCTTCTTCTTTAGCTATTTTAGCAAATTCAGCATACATATCTGTCCATTCATAATTTTCTCCATCAGCAGCAGCTTTTAAGTTCTCAGCTGTTGTTCCAATTTCTCCACCATTTAATAATTTAAACCACATTTTTGCATGTTCTTTTTCATTATCAGATGTTTCTTGGAAAATTGCAGCTATTTGTTCATATCCTTCTTTTTTTGCTTTACTAGCAAAATATGTATATTTATTTCTTGCCTGAGATTCTCCGGCAAAAGCTGTCATTAAATTTTGCTCTGTTTTTGATCCTTTTAATTCCATAATTATTACCTCCTAATACTTTTTATCTATGCAAAATATCACATTATTGAATTAAAGTCAATATTTTTTTTGATGTTCGAATAAAATTAAAAATACAACTTGTAATTTGTATTTTTGAATATTTATTTAAAAATTACTATTTATTCTTTGATAATTGTCTTATTTTTTCGTGATAAAAATAGTTTATTATTATAGGTTTTCCAGTAGGATTTTTTAAAAATGGTTCTTCATCTATAACATACATAAATCCATTTTTATCTGCATACTCTTGTACTTTTTTATCTAACCCTTCCCAATAAGACATATCTTTTTTAGTATAAATCTTATTATACAAATCATTTAATTCAGGGTGTTTTTCTTTTATATAATTTATTATAGTAGGCTTAAATGTACCTCTTAAATTCAAGTTTTCAAGCCATATATAGTCGCAAAAGTCTTTTATTTTTTCTATTATAGTAAATACATCAGTAATACCAGGAAATATTGGAGAAATAAAACAAGTTGTTCTTATTCCTGCATCGTGAACTTGTTTCATTGCTTCAATTCTTGATTTTATTGTTGGTGCTGAATCCATATCTTTCTTAAATTCTTCATCTAATGTATTTATTGACCAAGCAACCAACGGATTAGGATATGTTTTTATCAAGTCAATATCTCTTGTAACTAAATTAGATTTTGTTGTTATAATTAAATTTATTCCACTTCCTTGCATTTCTTCTAAAAATGCTCTTGTTCTTTTATATTTTGCTTCAAAATAATTATATCCATCTGTTACAGATCCTACTATCATTGTTTTACTTTTATATTTTTCAGGATTTTTTATTTTATCCCACATCTTAACATCTAAAAACATTCCCCAATCTTCTTTATGTCCTGTAAATCTTTTCATAAATGTAGCATAACAATATTCACAACCAAAAGGGCAACCAACATAAGGATTTATTGAATATCCTGCTATTGGCAAGTTTGATTTTGTAAGAATTGTATCAACTTTCTTTTCTTTAATTACAACTTTTTTTAAATCTATCATTCTATTCCTCCAAATTCTTTAGGAAATTCTTGAACAAACTCATCTTCTTTTAAAATTCCTAATAAATCTTCTTTCATAAATACAGGTATATTTTTCTCTTTTGCTTGATTGTAAATGTTAAATACCCATTCTCTTTTTGATGATATTTTCCCTTTTCTATTACCTGTTTCAGTACCTATTACAATCCAAGAAATATTACTTAAATCTAATTTTCCTACATCATCAAACATAGGCTCAAAAGTAATATGGTAATGCTTTGCTTTGATATTATTTCTTAAATAATCAATTCTTGTCTTTTCTTTTGAAGAAGTAACTGTTACACCAAACCAACCATTATCAGGAGTTTCTTTTAATTTAATATTTTCAGGTCTTTTAGTTAAAAAAATGTATTGCGTGTTTTCATTTTCTTTCATTTTAGAAAAAACTTTATCTTTCCATTCTTCATTCCAACCTGATAAATCACTTTGTCCAGTTAGTAAATATGCCGTATGCCTTTTATTATCAAGCATTTTCAATTTATTTTCAAAAAATACAGGCTTATTAAAATCATCAATAGTATGAAATCTATTATTATTCATTCTTGCATAGCAATACGAACATCCTATACTACATCCAATTACTATATTTATATTTTTTATTGTATCTTTAATACATTGCAATTTTCTTTCTCCTTAAATTTATTATAATTTTGATTTGTAAAATTCACCAAATGAAGCCATTATATCTAACATTTTACTTAATTCTAATCCTAAATCAGTCATTCCATATTCAACTTTTGGTGGATTCGTATGATAATCCTTTCTAAAAATAATACCATCACTTTCTAATTGCCTTAAACTATCTGTTAATACTTTTTGTGATATTCCATTCAATGACTTTTGCAACTCATTAAATCTCCATGTTCTTTTTGTTAAATTTCTTATTATCAACAATTTCCACTTATTTCCTACTAAAGATATTGTAGTTGCAACAGGACATTCTGGTAATTCATTTATATTTCTCATTTTGATACTCCTTACTAATTTATTGATATTGTATCACATATTATTAATTTGACAAGTAGTTACTTTAAAGTGCGTACTTGTTTTATTGTATGTACTTTGATATAAATTCGTTATACTAATATTTAAGGAGGAATTTAAAATGTCAAATTTTATGAAAGTAAGTTCAGAAAGTGCACATAGAGTTGAATTACACGAAAAATTAGGTTTAACAGGTGCTGAAATTAGCATCAACACTATTGGAGCAGGAGAAAGTGTACCTTTTATTCATTCTCATAAACAAAATGAAGAAATTTATTATGTTATAAGTGGTTCTGGCAAAGCTATTATTGACAACGAAGAAGTTAATTTAGTTACTGGTGATTGGGTAAGAATATCTCCAGTAGCAGAAAGACAATTTTTTGCTAACAAAAACAATGCAATTTCTTACATTTGTATTCAAGTAAAAGAAAATTCTCTTGAAGGATTTACTGCAAATGATGCCATTATAAAATAAATGAAAAAATCTCTGAAAGTATAATCTTTCGGAGATTTTTATTACTATAAAATTGTAATTTGTAACTATACTTAAAAGTTTAAGTTGTAGCTATAAATTATTTTTTATATCTATAATAGAGGTAAATATAAATGATTTTATCCCTAATTCATTTGCTACAATAACATTTTTTTCTTTGTCATCGAAAAATAATGTTTCCTCTTTATTTAAACTAAATCTATTAAGTACTAAGTTATAAATTTCATAACTTGGTTTAATTAAATGTTCTTGATAAGAATATATTCCCCCATCAAACATATAATTTATATTAATAATACTATTTATGTAATTATAGCTATCTTCTGTTATGTTAGTTAACAAAAATAGTTTATACCCATCTTTTTTTAATTTTTTTATAAATTCAAAATTATTTTCTATTAAAGGATATGATTTTTTTAAATTATCTTTTTCTAGAATATATTTAATATCATTGAAATCTTTTTCATTTTGAAAACTGTTTATATATTCTTGAATGCTTAATTTTCCTAGTAAGCATTTTTTGAATTCTTTACCATAAGCAGTCTTATAAATATAATCACAATCTTTACCTAATATTTTTTCAATATTATCTTTACTATCATCGAAAAGTATTCCTCCAACATCCAATATAATATTTTTAATCATTAACTCACTCCATTACAACTTACTATTTTTCCAACTAATTACTAATTTGTAATTTGTTATTTAATTAACTTTTCAAATGAATTAGCATTTAATATAGTATTAGATATAAATTTTCCTTTATAGAAATTAGCCCAGTTATTGAAAATACAAGGTGCATTCTTTGCTTTTTCTAATGAATCTACTTTTATAAAATTGATTTTTATATTATTTTCTTTTGCATATTCAGTTAATTCATTTACTTCATATTCTACATAAGGACATTCGTTGCTATAATAAATAGTGAAATCTTGATTATCTATTTTCATAGTTCTTGCATTATCATTGAATCTAGGAGTTTCGCTATCATCAAATTGTAATGCTAATAGTTCATAATCTCCGATAGTATCTACAACTTTAAATCCATAATGTTCAAAGAATTTTTTCTCTCCAACAAAAGGTTTCTTCTTTTTAGAAACTAGAGTACATATACCACTTTTACCTTTTTCTTTTGAATCGTTTATTGCATATTCTAGTAATTCTTTTCCAATTCCTTTGCCTTTAAAACTTCCTGCTACCCATAAACAATAAATATATTCATAATTTTTACCACTAATAGGAATCCATGCTGTTTCTATTGGCTCATATTCAATAAATATTTTTCCTCTTGTATTTAATTTTCTAAAAATATGACCATCTTTTAATTTACTTTTTATCCATTCCTTTTTACTATCAACACCTGCTTGATGTTTTTTATCTCCTATTGCACAACATATATGCTCCTCGTCAATGTTTTCTAATGTCAAATTTATATATTCGTTCACTTATTTAATCCTCCATACATGTAATTTCTCACTATCATTAACATGACTCTTTCTCAACTTTATTCATATAGAAATTATATATTTTATTGTTTGCTATATTCATAAGTTTAGCTAATATTATGCTTAATCCAATTACTAGAATAACATACAAATAATCGATTCTACAATAAAAGCAAGGATTTCTCAATAAATACATAACTAATCCATGATATAAATAAATTTCAAAAGATATATTTCCCAAAAAAGTAAATACCTTATCATTCAATCTCATTTTTTCTAATATAGTAAACAATACAAAAAGTAATGCTATACAAATAATATTCATATTTATAACAGGAATAGGCTCTCTCATTATATTGTCTGCTAGATCTGTATCGTTTATTATATCCATAATGGCATATCCACTTGTGAAGAATTGAATCCCTATTATTGCAAATAATATAGTTGAAAGCATAATTGCATATCTAATTATTTTATTTTTGTCTTTTAATGTTATTGCATATTTTTCTTTATAACTTGCCCAATATATACCTATAAAAAATGCAAAACAAGAATTAACCCACCAATTATTAAAGCCTAAAATATTATTAATAACTATGCAATATAAAATAGTTCCACCAAATACTGCAATATTTATCATTTTTTTCTTTTTTAGAAACTTGGCTGATAAATAAAAAACTACATATAAAATAATAATTGCTAACACATACCACGAAAATCTTACAACTGGCTCTCCTTCAACTAAAGAATTAAAAATTTTTCTAGGTGTTAATTGTCCAGTTAATAGATATGCTAAAATAGTAAATATAATTGCTATTATATATGGTATAACTATTTTCATTATTCTTTTATTCAAAAAGTCTTTTAGATAATTTTCTTTTTTTAGATAGCTTGTCATTAGTCCATATCCTGAATAAAAGAAAAATGCTGAAACTGCAATAGCTCCTACTATTGTAAATACTTTAAGTAGAATTGTGTCTTTTATATAAATAGACAAGTGGTGTATTATTATCAATAATGCCAATAGTCCCTTTATTTTATTGCTATTGTATTTATCCAATACATCATTGTTTGCATTAAAAATAGATTTTCTTTTTATTATTAGACATATAATTCCTATTAAAAATACTATATCTACTATGTTAATATTAAATATTGCAACATCATTGGGTAATGGATAAATACTGTCTGATTTTATTGTTGGTAACATATACTTTGTTCTCCTATTACTACTAATAAATACATATTAAAGTAAGCGATAACTTACTATTTTTCTAACTAATTACTAAATTGTAATTTATCTAACAAGTTTCTCTATCGAATTGTATTCATCTCCACTTATTTGATATATACCATTATATGGTTGTTCAATATAATAACTATTGTTTTTCTTATATACAAATATTGTATATACTCCAGCTTCTATAAATTGAAAATCAACTTTTATTTCATTATCAATATTTATAGGTGCATCTTGTACACTTTCGTTTTTAGTTACTCTTTTTGTCCCATTTAAAACATATAGTATATCTTTCATTTCTTCTGTGTCATTAATAATAATATCTTTTTCATTTTGATTTAATGAAATACTTTCTAATTTTTCAAGTTGAGGTAAATTAAGTGTATAAGTCCTTCTATCTCTAAAATGATAAAAAATTCCTATCGCTAATGCTACTAATACAATTATACCTAATATCACAAATAATGCATTTCTATTTTTCATAAAAACCTCCATTCAAATTATTTTTAATTTTCTCGCATATCAATTATAGCATTATTTCAAAAAGATTTATATTAAACTATTCTTAAAAAGTTACTTGAAATTTGTATTACTCTTTGTCTTTTTTGCTATTCCTATATAATATACTGAATGTTAGTGTAAATAACATTGGTATAACTGAATATCCAGCATTATCTAATTTATGAGTGATTACCAAGTATCCGCCAATCAAAGTTAAAATTGCAAATACAAGACTTAAAATCAAAAATATTTTTACTTTTAATTTTTCTTTATTCATAACTTTTATATCTCCTTTATATATTTAGTTAATAGTTGTTATCACAAATACATTATCCGTTTTAAAATTTTCTTCAGTTATATCTTCGTTGTATAAAACCCAATATAAGTGATTATTATTTTTATATTCTGATGTATAATTAAATTCTTTCAATTCAATTATTCTATCAGTTTCTGCTGAAAACTTATCTCTTGTATTATCAGTAACTATATATAATTTATCTGATTTCTCGTAATATAAAATATCTGTTAAGATTAAATCTCCTTCAACAGTATTTTGAGCCACTCTAATAAATGCTGTTTTTTTATTTTTGTAGTTTTCCATAAATTCGCTATATAAATTATCATTATGAACCATTGCACCTATAACAAAACAGTTATCTTTTTGAGCATCAAAAGATGTATATTCCTTTGATAAATTTCTTATATCTCTATTTTTTGTCAGTTCAGTATTGTAAAAATCATTTAAGTTACTTATATTACTGTTATTTTCTTTATTAAATTCACTATCTATTGGTAATTTATATTTCATAAACCAATTTCCCATTTTTACGCCTATATTACTTTCATAAGGCTCATTTGGAGATACTCCAACATATCTAATAACCTTATAGCCTAATCCCCAATATGTCACTTTACTGCCATCATTATTAACTATTTTGATACAATACTTTGGCTCGTGTCCTGTTGCTACTCTACCACTATCTATATAGTTTGTTACAATTCCTGCAACTATAAGTATCATTAAAAGTGTTCCTACACCAATACATATCTTCTTTTTCATAAGATTTCTCCTTCAACTTACCATAGCGACAACTTACTAATTGTAAGTTATATCTATATTTTATTTAACATCATTTAATGTCATTTCTTTTGTCCCAATATACACATCTCTATTTCCTTCTATTGTATGACATTTTATTATTGTATAAGTATCATATTGATATATCATACTTCCACCATCTTTATACATATCTCCTGTTATCTTGTTATTATCTAAATCTTTATTTGCTTTTTGTATTATTTCTTCCATTGTTATTTTACTTTCTAATAATGCATCTTTTAAAGAATATTCTTTATCATCAATTTTGATATTTACACTTCCATCATATGCATATATAGTATAATTATATTTGTTCGTTTCTGATTTATCTAATATAGCATAAATTTTATTATAGCTGTCTATTGGTTGTCTATCTTTGAAAAGTATTTCAAAGTTTTCAGCAGATTTTATTTCAATTTTTGTTGCTTTAACTTGTGCTGGATAACTTTCCAATATAGTACCATCATAAGTTATTTTCACATTAGTTCCAATGGTATAAAGTGCATCATTATTTTCTCCTAAACCTACAGAAATTTTATCTGCTGATTTTCTTTCTTCTTCATTCTCGTTTGGCTCTACTATAATATATTTTGCATTAGATTCAATTACTTTTCCATAAAAATAACTTTCTTCATTATTTTCTATGTTTGTATCTTGCCATTCATATTTTTGTCTATATTCTTCTTCAAATGCAAACAAGCCTTGTCCTAAACTTATTGGAAAATACTTGTTGTTCATTATAAAAGAGTAAGTTTTATTATTCGCATCCTTAAACTTTATTGAATAACCACCAAAACTAGAACTCCATTCTATATCTACATATTCTAGTTGCATTTTAGGAAAGTTTTTTTCTAAATAATTAGATGCAGATATTCGTGCAATTCGTTTTGGAATTATACCACTCCCCCATAATCCTACTATAACAATTAAAATTAAAACTATAAAAATAATAATTACTTTTCTTTTTTCCATAAGATTACCTCACTTTCAAATTACTATTTGTCATGCAAATATTTTTCTAACAAATCAATAAAAAAATTTAAATTTTTCTATTGACAATTAATAATTAGTCTTATTAACTTTATTTTGTTAATTGATAGCTTTGCTCTATTAATTCTTTAACTAATGTTTTATCTACTTTTCCGTCAACAATAATTGTATTCCAATGTTCTTTATTCATGTGATATGCAGGTATTATATAATCATAAGTATTTCTTAATATATCCGAATAATTCGGATCTGTTTTTATATTAAGATACAATCTCTCATTAACATTCATAAGCAATGCAAACCACTTTTTATTTTCGCAATGTTTCATTGTTACTGATTCAAAATCATCTGAAAATGGACAATCTTTGTATGTATTTTTTAATGTCAAACAATATTCTATTATTTCTTCTTTATTCATATTTCAATCCTTTATTTCTATTATTTCATTAAAATTACGCCATTTATTGTTGGATTTAATAATTTAATAAAATCTATTGCATCTTGTTTTGTTCCAACTACACTACCATAATGAATTGGTACTGCTACTTGTGGTTTTATTTCATTTATTAATTGTGCTGCTTCTTCAAAACTCATTGTATAAGTTCCACCAACAGGAACAAATGCGACATCACACTTTACTTTTCTATTTTCTTCTGTTATATCTGTATCTCCTGCAATATAATATCTAACCTCATCTATTGTAATAATATATCCCACCCAATTATTTTCTTTGGGATGAAACTTCTTGTTTACATTGTATGAAGGTATTGTCTCAAATTTAATTCCTTGTACCATATATTCTTCATTTGGCTTTACAACCAAAATTGAATTTTTGTCTATTCCTTTTCTTAATAATTTTGCTATCATTTCTTCTGGTATTACAATAATTGTGTTTTTATTTATAACTTTATCTATATCCTCTTCTGAATAATGGTCATAATGATCATGTGTTAAAAAAATAATATCTGCATCATTATAATTTTCTTCAATTTTATATGGATCTATATAAATTACTTTATTTTTGCTTATTCTTATACTGCTATGGCATAAAACTTCTATATTATCTAACATAATATCCTCCTTAATTTTTGTATATTTGAATTATACCACAAAACTTCTTAATATAAAGAAAATTTTTCAATTTTTTCTTTAATTGGTTCTCACACAATTTGAATTATCGACTAAAAGTAAAAAGAATTACACACTAATTTTTGTGTAATTCTCTTTCTTACTAATTTTGTGAAAAAAACATTCCTGATATCATATCCAAATAATTTAATCCACTATATTCTGGATATTGTGCTTTTACTTTATTTTCGAAATCATTTGCATCTTTACTTTCTTTTGCAATTTTCTTTAATTCTTATAAATAAGCAATTTTTGTATCAACATCCTTTAATGTTTCTGGTGTATAATGGCTTGATAATACTAAATTATATCCATTTTCTTTATATCTTTTTAATTGTGCAATAATTACATTTGCATGTCCTTCTCCTGCAACTATTGAATGACAATCATGTCCTAACATGTGTGTATATACACATCCGATTTGTGGAAATTCTATTTCGATATTTTCTTCATGATATGTTATCTTTAATTCAAATCCACCAATATTAGCTTTTTCATCTTTTAAAACATCTGTTATTTTGTGAAATTCTTTTGCAAATGCTCCATTAAATGATTTTTCAAAGCCTGTTACCAAATTATGAATTGTTCCTTCTTTCATTGATTTTTTTGTTCCTTCTGAAGCATATCCTTTTACATCTTTTAGTATTGTTCCTCCATTTGGATGATCAGAAAATACTTTTCCAACTATATTTTTATTTAATTCTTTTACATATTTTTCGAATTCTTCTAAATTATCATAAAATGCTGGGAATTCTACTAATAATACATTTTCTTTGTTTTCTAATATATAACTTTCATCATTCATTAAATCATTTGTTTGATAACAATGTAATTTTATATCTCCAAAACTATAAATATCTATATATCCTTTTTTCTAAATTAACTCTTGAAACTTCCATCTCTATCTACTCCTTATTTTTATTTATTGAATTTAGTAGCTACTCTATTTTTCTATTTCTGTAATTATTTTACTTTCTGTTTTTATCTTTGTAAAGTACGAACTTTTTTGTTTCATAGTTACTTAAAAGTAACTTTTTAGATGTTTTGCTATTTATGAAAGATAAATTTTTTTATAAAATGTATTATTTTCGATATATTATATCCGTTTTGACACTATTGTTGATTTTGTTGTGTTATAGCATTTACTTTTTTATTAACTTTGTTATAATTTGTATAGAATGGAGTTGATTTATAATGAAACAAGAATTACCCGCTTGCCCTGTTGAAATTACAATGGGACTTATTGATGATAAATGGAAAATTTTAATTATTAGAGATTTATTGACTAATAATTTAAGAGATATGGAGAAATCTGGTTTAGTTCATCGTGAGGTCTTTGCTGAAGTTCCTCTAAGAGTTGAGTATTCTCTTACTGATACTGGCTGGAGTTTGAAACCTGTTTTGGATTCTATGGTTCAATGGGTAAATAATTATCGTGAATTGCCAAAAATAGCAGATTAACTATGCTATTTTTACTATTTTATATTTTAAAATTTGAATAAATTCAATCCAATTTCTTCATCGAAGTACCTATCAACATTTCCTTCTATAATGCTTATTACCATTTCACAAGTAGCACTTACAATTGCTTTATTTAAATGTCCTCCAAATACTTCTCCTTTATCATTAGTATAATAAACATTATTGTTATTGCAATATCTAATATCATTCTAATTTTTTCATATTTATATCTCCCTGTTTATTCGTATCATTTAGAGTTTACTCCAAGTCAATATTTTTTCTGAAATTTTATATTATTTTTTGGAACAAATACTTTGCTTATATTAAAACATAATACAGTAAATATAATTAATATTACAGGACTATTATCATTGTTTTTCTAATCCTATTGCATAGTTCAATTTGTTCTTCTTTTTTGTATAATTCAAAATCATTTTGTTATGCTTAATTTTAATCGCTATGTATATTATAAAATTGTCAAAATAATTATATCATAAAAGACAGATAATTTTAAAATTACCTGTCTTTTATTTTACTTCTTTTCTTTTTTAATCATTTAAAACATCAACAATTTCAATTGGTGCAATTAAATTATTTTTTTTATTATAAACTGCTGTTTTTACATAACTTCCTCTTAATTCATCATCCATTTTATTCATTATTTCATCATAACCAATCCATTTTACATCCAAAATTTCATTTTTATCATATTTGATATTTTCATTAACCAATTTAGCATTAAAAAATACCATAATTCTCAAATCATCTTCTAAAATTCTATTAGCGATATAGCAAACTCCATTTAGTTCTACATCACATCCTGTTTCTTCTTTGATTTCTCTAATTGCTCCTTGTTTTAAGCTCTCTTTAAACTCTAAACGTCCTGCTGGAAAATTCCATTTTCCATAACACATTTTTTTGGCTTCTTGTATCAATAAATATTTTCCGTCTTTTTCTATAATTCCACCTACTACTATATTCATAATTTTTTCCTCCAAATATAATTTATCACAAACTTCTAAATCTTACAATGAAATCATCAATATTTAATTTTCTTTTCTTAGTTTTTTATTATATATTATACTATCTATAAACTACTACTTTGGGAAAACAAGTAATATTATACTCATTACAAGCTTTACATTCTTTATCTATCAGTTCTTCATTACTATAAACAAATCCATTTTTTAAATAAAATTCGTCTACTTTTGAAATTATATATACTGGCTTTTCTAATTCTCCTATGGCTTTTTCTATTAAAGATTTTCCATATCCTCTATTTCTATATTTTTTTATCTACTGCTAATGCCTCAATAAAACTTTTTCCTTTATATATTGAAATAGATACTGCTCCAATAATATTTTCATTTTCTAATAAAGCAAATGATCTTATATTATTTCCAAAATATTTTTTTCTTTCATCAAACTCTAGTCCATTTTCTATATAAAAATTAATTAAACTATCATTATCATATTTATCAAATTTCATAAAAACCTCCCATTCGATAAATTATCTATTTTAAGTCTTTTATATATCTAACATCACAAGCAAAATGTTCTGTCTTTACTATTAGTTCATCCACTTTAACAAAGCCATATTTTTCATAAAATCTTTGTGCTGCAATCATATTACTTAATGTTTCTAAGTAACACTTACTATAATATTTTTTTGCATATTCTAATGCCATATCCATTAATTTGTGAGATATACCTGTACCTCTTGTTTCAGGTAAACAATACATTTTTTGTAATTCACATACGTCTTCAATTCCGTCTAATTTACCTATTCCAACTCCACCAACGATTTTCCCATTTTCATCAATTGCAACCAAATATTTATTTCCATCTGTATTATAAATTTCTGAAAATCTTCCTAAATTTGGATCTGCCCAAGCTGTTCCTTCATGATTTGCACCAAATTCAATTAAACAAGCTCTTATTACATTTTCTACTTCTTTATTATCTTTTTCTTCTATTTCTCTAATATTATACTTCATTTTATTCCTCCATAAAGCTTAAATTTATTATTATACTTCTTGACTTTTTGCGTTTAAATGGATTATAATAATTATAGGAAATGGCAAATCCACAAACGTGTTTTTTGCCGAATAGAGTAAAACTCACATCTACTCGTCAAAGTACAGATGTGAGTTGTTTTTTATTTATGTAGTTGCTTATCAACCCAGTTCTTATACAGAACTGCTGTCAATGAAACCACATCTGCTAATTCTCATTTCCTATGACATACATTCTACAATACTATTTCAGATTTGTCCATACACTATAAACTTTTATATTTGAAATTTCATTAAATTTATTTTATAATACAATTGAGGTGTATATATGAAAACTATATTAGATGATGACTTATCATATTTAATATATTCCATAGTAGAAGAAATCCCTGTTCGGATATGTTGCAACTTATGGTCAAATTGCCAGATTAATTGGAAAGCCTAAAAATTCAAGATTAGTTGGCAAGGCACTAAAAATGGCTTTTCGTTATGGTGATTTTCCTTGCCACAGAGTTGTAAACCATCAAGGCAGAATTACCCCTGGATGGCCTGAACAAGTAGATTTACTTAAAGAAGAAGGTGTTACCTTTAAAAATGAATTTTGCGTTGATTTAAAAAAACATCAATGGAATATATAAAAGCAAACCAGAGAAATTTTAAATTTTCTGATTTGCTTTTTTATTTTAAAATATTATCCGCTTCCTCTTGATCTACGTAACTATCAAGTTGCACATCTATTTTGTATAATTTGTTTGTACTTTTTCTGGTAGCTCATTATATTGTACTTCTTCCCATGAATGAACTCCAAATGTTTTTACTTCCAATTTTAGAAAAGCATCTTCTTTAAGTTCTCTACTTGTTTTAAACTTCAATTCTCTTTTCTTTCCATTTTCATTATAACAATCTAAAGTATACTCATATTTCATATTATCTGAGCTTGATACTTTTTCTATTTTGGTATTATCAATTTGGGTATAATAAATTGATTTATAATTTTCAAAAAAATACAATCCAGTTACACATATTACAATTGCCACAATCACTGCAATAACCATTGGTAATTTTTCTTTTAAATCTTCCATTATAACATTTTTTCTTTCTTACTTTTTCAACAACTATTCATCTTCTTTGATAATATTCTTACTTCCTAAATAAGTAGCTAAGAAATATATACCATATATGATACCTATAATAATTACTGTCGCAATAGCTGATGGTAATAAATCTTTTTTACTTGCCAATCCAGACATTATAGTAATTGCAAATTGTATTCCAAATATAGAATGTATAATTGCAAGAACAAGTGGAACTCCAAAAAATATTCCAATTTGTCTAAATAATGCTTTATTAATCATCTTTTCATCACAACCAATTTTTCTTAAAATAGTATATCTTTGTTTATTATCTGAGCTATCTGTTAATTGTTTTAAAGCTAAAATAGCTGAACTTGCAATTAAAAATATAATTCCCAAATAAATTGCTATAAATGTTACAATAGTTGCTAGACCTACACTTGCTTCCATAAGAGCTATTTTCGTTTTTCCGTCAATATTCAAACCTTTCTTATCAAAATTTTGTAAAAGTTCAGAATTATCATCAACAAATATTTTTTCTATCTCTTCTTTTCCCTCTTTAGTATCTGCATTATAATTTGCAGCTAATAAATATTGTTCTTTCATACCTTCTGTTAAATTACAATCATCTGGAACTAATATAATTCCTGTATTTGTATGGTTAGTAGACATTTGAATATATCCTGTTTTACATTCATTATATTTTGATTTATATTGTTTTCCAACTATATTTAAAACATTATTTCCATCTTTTAATGCTTCATCTCGTAATTCTTTTTGTGAATCAAAATCACAAAGTACAATATATTCATCATTATTTAATTCATATTGATTAATTCCATATAGTTTTGCAATTTTGTTATAGTCTGATATTTTTACTATCTGTTCTGCTGTATTATATAAAAGATTTGGATATCTGGTTTTTATTTCTGCATATTTGTCTCCCAAAAAATCTTTCCAAGTTAAATCATCTGTGGAATATACTGTTATTTCCACAATGTCTTTTAAGACATTCATATCTAAACCATTATTTTTTAAAGTTTCTGTAATAGATATTCTCGAATCAGCCATTGCTTCAGCTGTAGATGTAATCTCTTTTCCATAAGTACCATATTGTAAATATTTTTCTGGTAAATTAGCTGTTTTATATAAGTTCAAATCTACAGGAGTCATTTCAACTAATTCTCTTTGCATTGTATTTCTTAATGCTAAACTTGAAGAAAGTATCGAAATTGTCATAAATAGCATTAAACATATTACACTCATACTTATAACCATTGTATTAATTTTGTTATTTATTTGTCTTAATACAAACATATTTGTATTTTTAAAATAAACATTTTTCATTTTTTGAACTATTTGTATTATAAATCCTGATAAAGACCAGAACACTGCTACTGTTCCGACAATTCCCATTAAAATAGGTTGTAAAATTTTATCTGCTGTTGTTATACTACTAACATCTCCTGTTACTTTCAAGTAAGCATATCCAAGTATAGATACAGCTCCTAAAAATACTAATATACATATAATTGGATTTTTTATTTTTACATTTTCATTTTTTTTACTCGCATTTAATAAATTAATTAATTTATATTTTGAAACTGTAAATGTATTAAAGAACATTACTGCCACATACATTACAGCAAAATAAATACAAGTTTTTATACAAGCATCTTTTGAAAATACAAATTGAAACTTGCTCATGTCTGCCTCAAACATTTTAGCAACTAATATTGACATGAATTGTGATGCAAATATACCTATAATTAATCCTACAATTAATGATATAATTCCTACTAATATTGTTTCAATTAATATTATTTTTGATATTTGTCTTTTTCCCATTCCAAGTGTCATATATATTCCAAATTCTTTTTTTCTTCGATTTATTAAGAAATTATTTGCATATACAATTAGTAAACCTAATACTACTGCTACGAATACTGATACATATCCAAGCAATGAAATCATAAGTTTTATAATACTTCTTGTTGATTCTGATACTTCTAACATTGCTTGTTGACTATCTATTGAATTAAACATATAAAATATTGCTACACCTAATACTAATGTTAAAAAATATATTGCATAATCTTTAAAGCTTTTTTTCATGTTTCTTATTGATAATTTAAATAACATCGTTCAAATCACCTCCAAGAAGTGTTTGAACCTCTATTATTTTTTCAAAGAATTGTTTTCTTGTATCATTTCCCTTTACTAATTCATTAAAAATTTTTCCATCTTTTATAAATAAAATTCGATTAGCATAAGAAGCGGTAAATGCGTCATGTGTTACCATTAAAATTGTTGCATTCATTTTTTGATTTAATAATTCAAAATTTTCTAATAATTGTCTTGCTGCTTTACTATCTAATGCTCCTGTTGGCTCATCTGCTAAAATTAATTTTGGATTTGTAATAATAGCTCTTGCTGATGCAATTCTTTGCTTTTGCCCACCAGATACTTGATAAGGATATTTTTTTAGGATTTCTTTAATTCCTAATTTTTCTGCTATTTCATTTACCCTTCTATCTATTTCATTTGCCTTTACTTTTTGAATTGTTAATGCTAAAGCTATATTTTCATAAGCTGTTAATGTATCTAATAAGTTAAAGTCTTGAAATATAAATCCTAACTCTTCTCTTCTAAATTTGTTCAAATTATTTCCTTTTAATTTTGTGATATCTTCTCCATTTATAATAATGTGTCCTGCTGTTACTCTGTCTATTGTGGAAATACAGTTTAATAATGTTGTTTTTCCGGATCCACTTGCTCCCATAATTCCAACAAATTCACCTTTGTTTACATCAAAATTAATATTGTCTATGGCTTTTGTTAAATTTGATTTGTTTCCATAGTATTTTTCGATGTTTTTTACTTCTAATATTTTTTCCATTTTTATAACTCCTTTCTGACTTTAACTTAATTATAAATACTTTCTAGTAAAGTTACCATCGATTTAGCTTACATATTCCTTACATTTTTGTAAGATAACTATAAAGCAAAAATAAACTTCGTCTTGCGTTGTTAAACTTCATTTAAAATTTAATCAACGTGCAAAAGCACGCCTCATAAATTTTAAACTCGTTTGCCTAACAATACTCATTTCTTTTTACTTTAATTCAATATAGCTATCTTTTGGAAACACTAACTTGACTTCTGTACCTTCATTTTGCACTGAATTTAATTCTATTCCTATTCCTAATTTATTACATAACTTTTTACACAAATATAATCCTATTCCTGTTGATTTCTTATTTGATAATCTTCCATTTGTTCCTGTAAATCCTTTTTCAAAAACTCTTGTAATTTCTCCTTGTTTTATTCCTATTCCGTTGTCTTTAATATATAAAATCACATTCTCTTTTCCTTGATTTGCATATATTTCAATTACAGAGTTTTCTTTTTTTCTGTATTTGATACTATTTTGTATAATTTGATTTAATATAAATACTATCCATTTGTTATCTGTATTAACTTCTATCTCTAAGTCATGAATATCAATAGAAATCTTTTCTTGTATTAAACTACCTTTGTTCTTTTTAATACTTTCATTTACAATTTCTTTTAAAACCACTTTTCTTATATAATAATCTTTTTCTACAGTATTACTTCTTGCATAAAATAAAGCTTGTTCAATATAATTTTCTACTTTGTCTAGTTCTTCATCTATACTTTTGGTTATAGCATTTTTATTGTTTTCTATTACCATTTTACTAGTTGCTATTGGTATTTTTATTTCATGTATCCATAATTCTATATATTCTTTATAATCCTCTGTCATATATTTGTATTTGTTTACATTTTCTAACATTGATTTATCAATTTGTTCTAATGAGTTTTTAAATATCTGTCCCTCTAAAAAATTAGGAGTTTTTATAATTTCTGTAATTAAATATTTTTCGTCTAATTCTTCTAACATTTTTAATAAATTATCATAGAATTTTTTTCTTTTAAAATATTCTATAATAATTGAAATCATATATAATCCCATTATTATAAGTGGAATATATATTTTTATGAACATTCCTACATTATATGCCATTAAGAATATCTCTATTGTAATAATACCAAATAGTAATAATAAAATAGTGATAGCCTTCTCTTTAAAAAATAATTTAAAATCCATTTAGTTTACTCCTTTTTTCAAAATATATCCTTGTCCTCTTTTTGTTTCTAATAGTTCTTTTAATTCTAACTCTTCTAATTTATTTCTTAATCTCGTAATGTTTACTGTTAATGTATTATCATCTATAAAGCTTTCACTTTCCCATAAACATTCCATTATATCTTCTCTTGATACAATTTTTCCTCTGTTTTGTACCAGATATTTTAAAATTTTATATTCATTTTTTGTAAGCTCTATTACTTTTCCATCTTTTTCAATAGTGTTATTTGAGGTATTTAATATAAAGTCTTTAACATCTATTTTATCATTTGTTTCTCCTTGCATATTGGCTCTTCTTAGTAATGCTCCTATTTTGGCAAGTAGAATTTGTATGTTAAATGGCTTGGTAATATAATGATCTGCTCCATTATTGATTGAAAGTAATTCATCTATTTCATTATCTCTACTTGTTACTATAATAATTGGCATATTTGATTTTTTCCTAATTTCTTTACAGATATATTCTCCGTCTGTGTTTGGTAAATTTATATCTAATAAGATTAAATCTGGATTTATTTTTAATATATCATTTATTGTATTATCAAATGTTGTTAGTGCTGTTGCTTCATATCCATTTTTATTTAAAAAGATTTTTAATTCTTCTCTTAATTTTTCATCATCTTCTATTATTAATATTCTTTGCATTTATTTTCCCTCCAATGTTATTATATCATACTTATCACAAAAGAAACCTTACATTTCTGTAAGGTTTTAGCTTGTCTATTATAATCACATTTTTTTCTCACACTACAAACTAGTTTGGAAAAGAATTAAATTTTACATAGCCCAAATTCTAATTATTTTTCAAACTTCTAATCTCATATATAAAATTGGATAATGATTTCCTTGCTCATCTAACTCTGTTCTTTTGTAAACTTTAAATCCTAAATGTTCATAAAATCCTTTAGAATTAGGATTTTGCTCATTAACTATTAATTCATTAATATTATAATTTTTTATACCATAATTCAGTAATTGTCTTCCAAGTCCTTTTCTTCTTTCACTATTTTTTATAAATAACATTTCAAGCTTTGTACCTTCTATTCCCATAAAAGCTATTGGAATATCATTTTCGTTCTCTATAACTATTAAATGTGCTACTTCTTTTAAAGCTTGTGGTACATATTCTTTTATTTTTTCTATTTCATTATCTGACAAAAATAAATGCGTTGCTTTTACTGAATTTTCCCATACTTCTAATAATGTATTTACCAATTCTTGTGTTCTTTCTTTTACTTCAAAAATTTTCATATTTTACCTCTAAAATTACTTTTTTATTTTTTCTTCTATGAATTTAATAAACTCATTTTCGCTTCCTTCTGTGAATCCATTTTTATATACTAATATTGCTGACTGTTTTCCAAGTTTTAATACTATAAAATTTTGGGTTTGCACTATTTTTGAAACCTGGCTATATTCAAATTCTAAATGAACTTTTCCTTCATTCATTTTGATATTATTATCAAATTCCACAGAAGTTTTTTCTATCTTTCCATTGTTTATTCTTTTGGAAGTATTTTCAATATTGTATATCATTATAATTGGCGAAATAACAGCAGTAAATAAACAGATAATAGCACATGTAAGCATAACATATCCTAAACTATCACCCTCAATCAAATACATTAATAATCCCAATATAAAAATAAATATTCCTCTAATTATCGTTTTTGTTCCAAAGATTTTAAATACATATTCTACTATTAGTTTTCTATTCATTGTATATTCATTTTTAAACATCTTTTATATTTCGCTCCTTTTACTATTTTATCCTATTTATTTAGTCCCAATTATACACCATAACTTGAATCATCGTTCAAAATCCTGTTTTTCCTGATATCTTCTATAATCTTCTTCTGTTAATACAAGTGTTCCTAAATTTTTCGACATTATTTCATTTGTTTTTTTCATAAAATTTCTTTTTATTGCTCTCATAATTCCATTATGTGTTACTACTAGTATTTTTTCATCGCCATGAAACTTTTCAAACACATCCTCAATAAAGTCACATACACGCTTATCTACATCACTATGTGTTTCTCCACCTGGAGGTGTATATAATCCTTTTCTAAATAATTCTCTTAATTCATTAGAATATAATTCTTTTTTTGTATTTTCCCATTCTCCAACTGAAATCTCAATTATTCGATCATCATAAATTGGTTTTGCTTCTGGAAAAATTGCAAATAATGTCTGCTTTGTTCTTTTTAAAGGAGAACAATATATAACATCAAAATCTTTGTCAATTGTTTCACCCAATTTTTGAGCAGCTTTAATTCCTTTATCTGTTAAACTACAATCAGCCCTTCCAGCCCAAATTCCATCTCTATTATATTCTGATTCTGCATGTCTTATAAATATTACATTCATCTTATTTTTTCCTTTCAAGTTATCTTACTTTTTCACAATATGTGTTAGTCCTTTAAGATAATCTCCATTTATTAAAATATCTCTAATATTAGTAGGTCTTAGATCTATATCTTTTAATTCTTCTGAAGTAACCCATTTAAACTCTAATAATTTTTCTTTACCTTTATCTATTTCAACTTTTTCACAATCAATCATTTGTAATTGTTGTTTAGGTTTAATTATATAATAAAATTCAATTCCATGACATTTTCTATTATTTCTTATCCAAAAATTCTCTTGAATTACAAACAAATTTGCTTCTTGGACATCACAACCAATTTCTTCTTTTATTTCACGAATAACTGCTTCTTTTGAATCTTCTCCAATTTCTATATGTCCTCCTGGTATATGAAAATAAGATGTTTTATTTACTCTCATAATTAAAAATTTATTTTCTTGCTTAATTATCCCACATGTTCTTCCATGAAATTCTTCTGTTTCAGTCTTAATTTTTAAATCCATATCCAATCTCCTTTTCAAATAATATTTATCACAAATTTTACTATTTTTTATAAAAATGGAAATCACAACAATCTCCATCATAACCTAATGTTTTTGTTCTCTTAAAGCCTATTTTTTTCAATTCGCCATATGTCACATTATCAACATCACAGAAAAGATGGCATAATTCTGCACAATCATTTTCTACACAAGCAGTATGCCAAAGACACTTCTTCATTGTTACATCAAAGGACTTCTTATCATGCTTTTGAGTACTTTCCCACAAGTCTGTTTTACGCACAACTCTAAGAAATATATTACTATAAAGAAAATAAAAACATGGCACTTTTTCCATTTTTTCCATAGACAAATGCTTTTGTTTTGCAACTATATTAATCATGTATTTTTGCATATGTTGATATACTTTTTCTTCATCAAATCCTTCTTCCAAAGCTTTATATAATGCTATTCGAGGAAGTATTGTTTGAATAAGTGTTTCCATTTGATTTGTTTTTTGTATTTTTTATAATTTCATCAAGTATTTTCTCTTGCTTTGCAAATAATGTATTACCATTATCTACTCCGAATTCTTCTATCAAAAATGTTTTTATTTGATTTTGTTGTTTTATTTTCATATTCATCCCTCCATCAATTACTATCTTTCATTTTATATCATAAAAGCAGATAATTATCAACCAATTACCTGCTTTTAATATTATTTTCCTTACCCTCTTTAAAACCATTCCTACTCCATAACCATAGTGGAGTATGTATATCAATAGGGTTATACTTAGTCCCTTTAAATAATTCATTCCATCTCTCAACAACTATCAGCTGTACATCACTTCTATTTAATTCTTCATCAGTTATTAGTCCTAATTTATGTGTTGCCTGAATAACATGTGTATCAGGTGCAACTGTTAACTGATTAATGTTTTTGTATTTTCTATCTGTATATTGATATATAACATATAGCCAATAGTTACATATTTTTGTTCCAGATAAATATGGAAATTTCTTTTTATTTTCCTTTTGAATAAAGTTCTTTATCTTATTAACATCATTATCTAATGAATCAAATAACTTTCTAATATCTCCATCATATAATTCTACAAACGTTTTACATAGAGATAACCATATTTCAGTTTGCTTTTGTTTTTGTAATGCTATTTTATATTTTACAAGTGCATATTGTACATCTTCAAAAGTCTTTTCTAAACATATTTTAGGATTAAATACAAAGTTAGTTTCCTCATCATTATATGTATTTAATGCACTTTCCCATAATTTATATGAATTTCTTTGATAGTTCAATGCCATAGGTAAAGTAAAATAAAGATAATTTTCCAGCGAAGATTTCTCTAAATGTGGATTTGCATCTTCTGGCATGACTTCGCCACCAAGGCTCCCTTTCTTCCACATATTATATAAAATATCTACTTTTCGTAATATTTCCTCTTTATTATACATTTTACACCTCAACCAATCATTTTTTATGTTTCTTGATATTTCTATTATTTATATAATCTAAGAAATTTCTCTAAATCATTTTCATTTTCAAATATTGATTCAAAAATATTATATAAAGTATCTGTCGCTTCATATTCTCCTATAGCATAACATTTTTTACCTAAGCCATATGCAATCCCAGCCTCAATATGTGCTGCTTTGCCTGCTGGCAATACTAATAACAAATTTTTTGAATTTTTTTCTCCATCTAAATCCTGATTAAATAAATTAAGCACAACTTCACTTTTTAAGCCAAGAGACTCAAACTCTCTTTGTTTTTCTTCTGGAGTTTGATTTGAATTACCATATCCCCAATCTTCTTCATTTTTCAAAAAACAATAATAAGAAATATTGTATTTATCAAATAAATCACATATTTTCAAAATATTTTCTTTATTTCTGGCTCGTCCAGCAATAAAAAATTCATATTTATTATTCATTCTTTCCTCCTAGTTAATTTCTTCTTATTATATATCATAAAAACAACTACTTATCAACACTATTTTTCTTAAAACTCATGTCATTGACAATAATACAACATTATTATATAATTGATTTTATGCAAAATTTTCAATAAATAATTTCAAATTTGAAAGGGGACAAAATTATGATGGATTTTTCTGAAGCACGGTCTTTTAATGATGGTATAGAATTTTATGGAAAAGATATAATCATAATTGCTACACGCAAAGATGATAAAGTAAAAATTGAAAAAAGTAAATCTCCACGTCTTAAATACTCTAATAAATTTGTTAAGACTATTATTTGTTTGCTATTAACAATCATATCAAATCTTATTTTAAATACTTTTCAAGATTTCAAAGTTCAAATCTTACTAATAATTGCTTTATTTTGGAGTAGTGTTATATGTTTTTTCTTTTTTAATTCTCGAAATGATAAAAATGTACAATGTTATAAATATCATGCAGCAGAACACAAATTTTTAAATTATATTGATAAATACAAAAAAGAACCAGAAACATGTGAAGATGTAATGAAAATGAGTTCATATTCTTATCGGTGTGGTTCTACAATATTAGTAGTTATTATGACTTTATTAACTTTATGTATATGTGGAATTTTATATATTCCTACATTGATTTTAAAAATCTTATGGATTGCCTTTAGTATTTTTATCACATTATATTTGTGGGCAAATAATAAATGTGATTTTCTTCAAAAGTTTGTAGTCGTAGAACCTAGCTATTCAGAAGTAGAAGTTGCATTTATTGGCGGAAAAGATTATTTAAAAACAAAACAAAAAATATCATAATTTATCTCAAAAATCCCCAATAGACATATTTAATAATATATCTATTGGGGATTTTTCTAACTTCTTATTCTTGGCAATCTATTACCTAATCTACTCAAAAATTCATTTGTAATTGTATCTGCATTCATTGCAAACTTTTCTGAAGATAAATTAATATCATCACAATCAATTATATAAACTACATCTCCAGTTTTAATTTCTTTAACATCTGTTACATCAATAACACATTGATCCATACAAATTCTACCAATTACTTTCGAATAATTTCCATTTACTTTTACTAACATATTTTTATTAGATAAACATCTAGGAAATCCATCTGCATATCCAATAGATATTGAAGCAATTTTTCTATTACTATCTGCTATATATGTTCTACCATAACTTACACTATCATCTTTATTAATTTCTTTTACACTTGTTACTCTTGCTTTTAATGATAAAACAGGCTTTAAATCTAATTTATTTTTTTGATATGCTGTATTATCACTATTAACACCATACATGATTATTCCTATTCTTACATAATCATAAGTTTCTGTATTATAATTTATAGCACCATAACTGCTTTGTAAATGTACTTTTCCAACATCTTGTCCATTTTCTTTTAATTGTTTTATACATTTATTAAAGTTTTCTATTTGTTTCTCTGTAAATTCTATATCTTCTTTTTTATCAGAATCAGCAACACATAAATGGCTAAATGTTCCTAAAATATTAAGCCTTGGATTTTCATAAATTTTTATTAATCTGTCCATATTATCATATCTTTCTCCAATACGATTCATTCCTGTGTTTATTTTAATATGACAATTTAATTTTTGACTTAATTTTAACTCTTTGATTTTTTCAGAATAATTATAATCAACTATTGTTTGAATCAAATCATATTGTATTACATATTTTAAATCTTCAAAATTAGTATATCCTAATATCAAAATATTTCCTTTAATATTATGTTTTCGCAATTCAATTGCTTCATCTAAAGTTGCAACAGCAAAATCGTTAATTCCAATTTCAGATAATTTTTCTGCAATTAAAATACTCCCATGCCCATAAGCATTAGCTTTTACTACTGCCATGATTTTTGTTTTAGGTTGTATTACTTTTTTTATTTCATTTATATTATGTTCTAAATTTTCCAAATTAACCTCAACCCAAGCTCTATCTGTTAATAAACTATTTTCTTTATTCATTTTTATTACTTCCTTAATTTTTTCTATTAAAAATGCAAATATTGTTGTTACTACTGCTACGACTAAATAAAATATAAAATTATTGTCAACAATGTATTTTTCAACTTTACATATTCCTGAAATAAATCTTATTCCAACAATAAATAATGGATGAAAAATATAAATTATAGTTGATACATTTCTTAATTTTAAATTTTGTGTATTACTTATATTTATCAAATAATCAAACAAAACATACATCGTTGGAATTAGCAAAATATACATACTATCATGTTTTTGTAGATTAAATTTATGAAGAATCGTTGCCTCTATTGTCATTCCTATAAAGAATAGGACACTATACAAAAATGATTTTTTGTTATTTACTCTTTTTATTTTTATAAAATATCCTAAATATAAGAAAATTGGAGCATAAAATAATCCATTTCTTGTATAATCACTTATTTTAAAGATAAAATCATATATATAACTTAAAACACACACATTTCGCGTTAGTCCATAATAACTGTCACCTAATAATCCTATAATATATAAAACTATTACTGTTATAAATGTTTTTCTATTTCCTAATTTTTTTATAAAATAATATGTAATCCATATTCCTAATATAAGTGCTGGGAAATACCATAAATGATATAATGTTCCATTAATCAAAATGTCTTTTATAATAGAAAAAATACTTATATTATTGAATTTTCCCATATAAATATTTATTGGTAAATAAAGTATTATACAAAATAAATATATCTTTAATATTTTAATTGTATATTTTTTTAATTTGTTCTTATCTTTTAAACATCCATCTATTACAAAATAACCTGTTATCATAAAAAATAATGGTACTGCAATTCTTCCTAATATTCTTGTAAAAAAGAAATTGAATTCTTGATTTATATTGATAAATGGCGAAATATGTATTGCAATTACTAAAAAACTAACAACAAATCTTGCTACATCTATATTAATTTTTTTATTCATCACTCACTCTTTCTGATAAAATAAATCCATCTACATTATTTCCAGAAATCATTTGATTTTCTTGTAATATAATTGTTTCGTTCTGATTTTCGTACGGAATATAAGAAATCTTATATCCATAGCTATTTAAAAATTTTGGATATTTATATTCTTTTAAATATTCAATATATTCTTCTAAACATAAATCTTTATTTGTTATAATTTTTGAATGAGGATAACCTACAAATCTAAAATGCCATTCTTCTTTAGCTATTTTTGTAATGTTCTTTTTTTCATCTTTGTATCTTTCAATAAAACCAAAATTTGGTGCTATTTTTCTAAACTCTTGGCATATACCATTATATGGAAAACTTGGGCATATAAAATCTATATTAGGTTTATTTAATGCTAAATCGATTGCAAGTCCTGTTTGATGTTCACTTGCATTTGGTAATGCTACAAATTTTTTTGTATATTCTTCACCATTTTCTATTATTGAATCTGTATATAATCTTTTCTGTTCTTCAAAAGTTCTAACTCCACTTATTGGAACTATTTCATCATTTGCATTTATACTTTTTAATGCTTTTTGCAGTTGACTATTTGCTACTTGGTCTAATTCTATATTTTTATATTTTTCACTATATGATATTAATTTAATTTCATTTGTTTTTAATAAATTATCTGGATTTATTAAAATAAGATATCCTTTATGTATATTTTCATCATTTAATTTTACTTTTTTCATCTTTCTAATCCTAACTTTATAAGTTTATCTATTACTTTTGGAAATGATATTCCTATTTTATTTAACATACTTGGATATCTCGAATGTGATGTACAACCTGGTATTGTATTTACTTCATTAAAAACAATTTTTTTATCTTTTGTATAGAACATATCTACTCTAGCAAATCCAGTACAACCTAATATTTTATAAATTTCAAGTGCTGTTTTCTTTATTTTTTCTCTTTCTTCTTCACTTAATCTTGCTGGTAATATTATTCTACTTGTTTTTAAGTTATATTTTTCAAAATAATCGAAAAATCCATCTTGTAATTCAATTTCATCAACTTCTCCTACAACTAAATCATGATTTCCCAATATTGCACAACCAACTTCAAATCCATCAATATTTTCTTCAATAATTACTTTATTGTCATATTTATAAGCTTCTTCTAATGCCTCTTTTAAATTATCTTCACTTTTAATTTTTGTAATTCCAAATGATGAACCTGCTTTTAAAGGCTTTACAAATAGTGGATAATGTAAATTTTTTATTTTATTTCTTATATCATCATAACTATCATTTTCAAATAAATAAGATATTGGTGTAAGAATCCCATTTGTTGCTACTAGCTCATGAGCTAAATATTTATCCATACATATTGCTGATGATGTCATATCACATCCAACATATTTTATTCCTGCTAATTCAAGTAATCCTTGTAATCTTCCGTCTTCTCCATTTTGTCCGTGTAAAACTGGAAAAACTATATCTAATTTTATAATTTCATTAGTATCTAATATAATTATTCCATGATCACTTCTATTTGTAGATATCGTGATTTTTTTACAAGACTTATCATCTTTCCATTCGTTTTTCTCTATTTTTTCTATATCTCCTTGATATAAATAAAAATCTCCTTGTTTTGTTATACCTATTAAAACTACATCATATTTCTCTTTATTAATATTTTTTATTACTGATGTAACAGATACAAGCGATACATCATATTCACTTGAACATCCTCCAAATATTATTCCTACTTTTGTTTTCATAACTATTACCTCTCTTCTATTTTTATATCTTTTGAAAGTTCATAAGTAATTTCTACTTTTTCACTATATAATTTTTCTTTTTTTATTTGCATATTTGTGTTTTTATCAATTTCTGCTCTTACAATATCAACAATTTCATATATTTTATTATTTTGTCTTACATATCTTAAATTTTCATTTGATATTACATAAGCAACATCACTTTCTTTATTTGATAATATTTTTCCATACATATATTCTTCATCAAAATATATATCAATTTGGTAAATATTGTTTGTTTCATTTTTTACTTTTAAGTCTAACCATCCACTGCTTATTGTTGAATCTATTCCTTGTTTTGCTGTTTTATCTGGATCTGGAAATGATTTCATTTTATGTCCATGTCTTTCTATTACAGTAAGAGGACTCATTAAAAATAAGTAATGTAACATATTACTTAAATGACATAATCCACCTCCTTTTTTGGCGACTATTTTTCCGTCTATCAATATAAGTCCATCTTTGTATTTTCCGTACTTTTTAGCATTTTTTATAAGATAACAAAACGAAAATGTTTCTCCTGGATATATTAATATATGATTCATTGTTTTACTTGCAATTTTCAGGTTATCAACTTTGTTTTTTTGATAAATTATGTCTTGTCCACTATTTTTATTAATCATTGATGTTTTTGTATTACAAATTTCATATTTTAATAAATCTCCAAATTTATTTGAATATGTATTTTTGTCAAATTTCATTCCAATATTGTAAAATAGTTTTCTTTGCCATACTCTGATTGGTAAAAGAAACGGAAATATTTGTGTTAATCTTTTTCTTTTCATACTATTCCTCTCTTCTTTATGATTCTTGCATATATTTTTGAGATTTTGCAATAAAAAAATCATTGTAAATCAATACAAATATATTGTACTAACTTATCAATGATTTTTCTTTAATTTCTTCTTATGAAAAGCTTAAAACTTTCTTAAGCTTGTTCTATTATTGGTAATATAACACTAAAAGTTGTTTCTTTCATATCACTTTCTGCATAAATTCTTCCTCCATGAAGTTCTACTATTTCTTTAGCAATAGCAAGGCCTAGCCCACTACCTCCTGTTTTACTTGTTCTCGAAGAATCTAATCTATAGAATTTTTCAAATATTTTATCTAACTTTTCTTTTGGAATTTGTTTTCCTTTATTTGTAATCTTTACAGTCGCTTGATTTTCTTTATTTAATATACTTATATCTATATCAGTGTTTTCTTTACTATAATTTACTGCATTTTTTATTAAGTTATTAAATACTCTACTTAATTTATCAGGATCTGCATATAAAATTGTTTTTTCATCAGAAGTAAAGTTAATTTTTTTATTCATTTCTTTTAATGTAGGATAAAAATCATCTGCAATTTGTTCTAACATTAAATTCAAGTTTATTTCTTCTTTTTCTAAAACAATTTTTTCTGAATTGAATCTAGCTACATCAAATAATTCGTTAATTAAATATTCTAATCTATATGATTTATCAAGTGCAATGTCAATATACCTATTTCTTTGTTCTTGTGGCATATCTTTTATTTCACTTAACAATGATAAATATCCTATCATAGATGTTAATGGTGTTTTTATGTCATGTGCAAGATATACAATTAACTCATCTTTTTTCTGTTCATTTTCTCTTGCAAGTCTTTCATTTTTTATTGCTTCTGTTTTAAAATGATTTAATTTTTTCTCTACTTCTACCATTTCTGGCGGTAAATTTATATACTCTACATTTTTGTCAAATAATTTATCTGCTGATTCTGAAACTGCAAACACATAAGAAAATATTTTATTTAATAATTTATATAATAAGCTTAAAACTATTATTAATGTAGTTACAAATATAATAAATATAAAATATGCTCTTTCAAAAACTAATTCATATATATTATCAAGTAAATCATATAAATGTGGAAAAATATTGTATAACCACTGAAAGTCAAATATTGCTCTGCTTTCTGCTAAAATTATCATAATTATTCCCATTATAGTTAAACTAATCATACATTGGACTATAAAACTCCAAAATGTACTTTTTACTATTTTTTTCATATCATTATTTTTCAATCTTATACCCCATTCCATAAACAGTCTTAATATACTTCGGATTTCTTCCACCATCATTCATCTTTTCTCTTAAGTGTCTTATATGTACCATTATAGTATTATTATCTCTTTCAAAATACTTTTCTCCCCAAACTTTAGAAAATAATTCATCACTTTTTACAACATTTCCTCTATTAGCACATAATTTCCATAATATTGCAAATTCTGTTTTTGTAAGTTCAACAAGCTTTTCGTTAAAGAAAAACTCATGTGTAGAATTATTAATTCGTATTCCTCTAAAATCTATCTCATTTGTATTTATAGTATTATCTTGATTGTTATATTTTTTATATCTTCTCAATTGAGCTTTTACTCTTGCTATTAGTTCAAGAGGCTGAAATGGTTTTGTAATATAATCATCAGCTCCAATACTAAGTCCTGTAATTTTATCTATATTTTCTACTTTTGCAGTTACAAAAATAATTGGAAAATTATATTTTTCCCTTATTTTATTACATAATTTAAAACCATCAATATCAGGCATCATAACATCTAATATTGCTAAATCTATTTCTAGTTTATCTATGTTTTTTAATAAATCTTTACTTGAATAATATTTATATACATTATAGTTTTCGTTTTTTAAGTATATTTCAACTAAATCTGCTATTTCTTTTTCATCATCTACAATTAATATGTTTGCCATCACATTTCCTCTTTTCTTTTTCTCATTAAATTATTATAACATACTTTTAATTTCCAATTATTAATTTCTTCTTAAAAAAAATGATATCTATATAAATATCATTTCTAAATATGCTATTTAATTTCTGTTCCACCCCATTCCACTGCTACAAATCCTTTTCTTCCCGGTGTTTCTAAGCTTTGTTCCTCTACTTTTATTGAATTTTCTAATCCTTTATATTCCATTAACACCCTTATTGTTGTATATGGCTCTGGTGTTATTGTTAATGGCATGTTTGCATCTATTTCTTCTCTTGTTGCAAATCTTATGTAATTTTATTTTCTTTACAACAATAATACCTAAAAATATTAATCTCTCGACATTTCTCTTTGAATCCATAACATCAATGTATTTACAACATACTCTATTTCTTCATTTGAAAGTTCATGTCCCTTTTTTATACCATGAATTCTCTCTAAACAGCCTCTACAACAACAACCTGTAGCATGTTGTGCAATAAAAACTGGATGTACCTGTCTCATTGGAGTTTGTTTTCCATCATTACTTGGATTTTTTGGTGCTATTCTTTTAGTTATCAAATCTCTTGCATCTAATTTAATTTTATCAAATCCTTTTTCTTTTACATAATCATTCATTTTTTTATTTAAATGAAATGAACCTCTAAATTTACTTTTAGATAAAGAATCTAATAAATCTTCAATATTATTTTTCAATTTTATCATTCCTTTACTATATCATCAAATTTACAATTTATAACCTTTTCTAAATCTTTTAATTCAACTTCAACCTGATATCCTATTTTGCCACCACTAAATATTATTTCATTAAAATTTTTAGCCGAAATATCTATTACAACCTTAAATGATTTCTTTAAACCTATTGGAGAACATCCACCATGAACATATCCTGTTAATGGCAACAAGTCTTTTTGAGGAATCATCTCTATACTTTTTTCATTAACACTTTGAGCACATTTTTTTAAATCTAATTCTTTTTCAACTGGTATCATAAATACATAATTTTGTTTAGATTTTGCAATAGTTACAAGTGTTTTAAATACTTTACTTGCATCTTCATTTAAAACTTTTGCAACTTCAACACCACTTATTGCATTTGTATCTCCATAAAAATATTCATTATATTTTATTTTCTTTTGATCTAATATTCTCATAACATTTGTTTTTTCCATAAAATCACATCCTTTTATTGTTTCTTTATATCACAAAACCAGATAATTATCAACTAATTATCTGGTTTGTATTAAGCATTACTTTTTCTGTTTTTTTCATATTTATCTAATATCAATGTAACCCATCTAATTACTGAAAATTCTGCTATTGCAAACAATGTAACAAGTATTGCAGATCTTTCTGATATTTCTTTTATTGCAAAAAAATTTGGCATTATATTAATTGTTAAAATAATTCCTAAAATACATAAAAACATAACACTTGTCCTATATTTATTTAATGGTCTAATAATCTTATACAATATTAAAAATCCTCCAGTAAAGAATAGATAACTACAAGCTGTTGTGATTTCTTTTACTCCAACATTAAATAAATCTGAAAATTTAACCATTGCTACAATTGCTAAAAAAGATGTTATTGCAGCAGGAAGTGAATTTGTAAATACTTTTCTCATAAAATTTCCATTTTGTTGTTTCTTTTGATTTTCTTCAAATGTTAATAAAAATGCTGGAATACCTATTGTAAATGCACTACCTAAAGATACTTGATTTGGTTCTAATGGATATTGCATTGCAAAAATTATTGAATATATAGAAAGTAATAATGAAAATATATTTTTATAAGTAAATAATGATGCAGACCTTGTTATATTATTAATATTTTTTCTTCCTTCATAAACAATATTTCTCATTTTTCCAAAATCCGAATCAAGTAATACAACTTGTGCTGTTCCTCTTGCTGCATCTGATCCAGATCCAATAGCAATTGAACAGTCTGCTTCTTTCATTGCTAAAATATCATTTACTCCATCACCTGTCATAGCAACTTTTAATCCTTGTTCCTTTAAAGCTTTAATTATTTGTCTTTTTTGTTCTGGATTAACTCTACCAAAAACAATATATTTTTTTACTGCTTTTTGTATATCTGCATAATTCTTTAATTCTCTACAATCAATATATTTTTCATATCCTTTAATTCCTGCTTGTTTTGCAATTGATGATACAGTTATTGGATTATCTCCAGAAATAACTCTAATTTGAACATTTCTATTATCAAAAAATCCGAAAATTTCTTTTGCATTTTTTCTTATTTCATTTTTCAAACTTATAAATAAAATAGGAATTGTTTCATCATTTTTTACTTCAACAAAAGCAATTAATCTTTCGCCATTTTTTGTCCTCTTATTAACTAATTCTTCATATTCTTTATTTAATAATATTTCTGGTGCTCCAAGTTTATATGTTACATTTTCATCTATTTTTATAAAAGAAAATTTATTTTTTGAATTAAAATTTTCTTTTTCTATATTAGATAATTTTTCTATAGAAATTCCATATAATTGTTCTTTTATAGCATCCATTGTTATGTTTTTATCTTCAATTGTATTTATATATTTTGCTAAAATTTTTAAATCTTCTTTTTTATCTATAAGACTATTTCCATTTTTATCAAATATGTCTAGAACTTTCATAGTATTATTTGTAATTGTTCCAGTCTTATCAACACATAAAACATCAACTCTTGCTAAACTTTCAATACTTTTCATATCATGAAGAAGTATCTTATTTTGTGCAAGTCTCATTGAACTTAAAGCTAATGCCACAGTTGTTAATAAGTATAATCCTTCTGGAATCATTCCTAATAATGCTGAAACCATTGAATTTACACTTTCCTCATAACTACAGCCATTTACACCATAAGATCCAATAAATAATAATATTCCAATAGGAATTATTATTATTCCCGCAAATTTAACAATATTGTCAATTGCTGAAATCATCTCTGATTTTGTTTCTTTTATTTTTTTAGATTCTTTCATTATTTTAGCAGAAAAAGATTCATCACCTACATTAGTAAGTTTCACTACTGCTCTTCCAGATATAACAAAACTTCCAGACATAAGATTAGAATTTATGCTTTTTTCAATTTCATTTTGTTCTCCTGTTAATAATGATTCATTTACATATATTTTTCCTGAAACTACTTCTGCATCTGCTGGAATTTGTTTTCCAGCTTCTAAAATTATAAAATCTCCTTCAACCAAATTATCTGAATCTATCTCTTCTTCTTTTCCATCTCTTATTACTATATATTTGTTTTTATCTAATAATGATAATTTATCTAATGTAATTTTTGACCTAATTTGTTGAATAATTCCTATTAAAATATTTGTTATTATAATACCTAAAAATGTTAAATTTCTATATGAATGTGATGTGATAAGTAATATAGTTAATATTAAAAAGATAAAATTAAAGTATGTAAATATATTTTTTCTTAATATTTTTAAAATACTTTCATTTGTTTTTATTTTTACTTTATTTGATTTTCCCTGTTTTATTTTTTCTTCTATTTCTTCATGTGTTAGACCTTTTATTGTTTCCATTATATTTCTTCCCTTCATTGTTATACAAATGTATTTCTCTCCAATGATTTATTATAACACATTTTTTGGGAATTGTTTATTAATTTCTTCTTAATAACGCAAAAAAACAGATAATTGTAAAAAGTTCATCTGTTTTTCATTAATTTTCTTTGTATAAAAAGCAATCTTTATCATGTGAATATATAACACCTATTGCTTGTAAATAAGAATATATAATTGTACTTCCTACAAATTTCATTCCTCTTTTTTGTAAGTCTTTAGATAACACATCTGATAATTGATTTGTTGTTTTATCTGTTTCATATATAATTTGTTCTTGTGTAAATGTTTTCAAATAATTATAAAATGTTCCATATTCTTGCTGAATTTTCTTAAAGATTTTACTATTATTTATAGTAGCATTTATTTTTAGTTTATTTCTTATTATCTTCTCATTTTGCAACAATTCTTGTATTTTATCTTCTTTATAATTACAAATTTTATCTATATTAAAATTATCAAATGCTTTTATAAAATCATCTCTTTTGTTTAATACACATTCCCATGATAAACCAGCTTGAAATGATTCTAATATTAACATTTCATATAAATATTGTTCATTAAAATTTGGCTTACACCATTCTTTATCATGATATTCTATATATTTTGGATTATTTAAATTACACCATCTACATCTTTTTATCATAATGCTATACCTTTTTTTGATACCATTCCGCAAATTTTTCCATAGCAGAATAAGAGCCATCTACATCTTTTCTGTTCTCTCTTTCTTTTTCATCCATTTCTGCTAATGTTTTCTCAAAACCTTCAGGTTTAAAAATATACCATAAATCAGACCATTTTTCTTTTCTATCTTTTCCTTGAATTTGTTTTGATAAGTTTCCTGGATGTTTTCCATAGAAATAATGTATTTCTTTTCCGTCATGATATGCTAAACATTCATTAAATGCACATTTTCTATTACTCTTATCTTCCATTAATTTTAAAATTCCTTGTATTCCTACTGTTTCTAATGAAAAATTTACAAACGCTCTTGGAAATCCATTTAATTCATCAATTCTAAAATCTGTATCTAATGCTATACATGGTCTTTTTACTATTTCATAAGCTTGTTTTACTTTTGCTGTTGCTATTTCCTTTATATCATCACTTCTAGGCTCATCTAATTCATAGTTAAATGTATTGAATTTTAAATTTTTAAAATATTTTTCAGCTGATTTTATTTTTCCTGTATTATGTGTTACAAAAATAATTTCTTTTTCCATTTTTTTCACTTCTCTTTTTATGAAACTTTTGTTCATATTTTATTATATATTTTTTTGTTTGTCAAGGAATTTTTTGATAAGTTTGACATTATATTTTTTATATGATATATAATATATTATTATTCGTTTGTAGCACTCATTAAAAAAATGGAGGTATATGTTATGAAACTCACTAATCCTGGCTTCGCAAGAGTACTTCACAAAAGATCAGACTATCATGAGCCTTTCTATCGTGTTCTTAAAGAAAAAGATATTTTTGCAAATCATTGCCATTGTTTTGATCATGGTGGTTATGGTTATACACAAGTACCTGTTCCCCAAACTGAACGTTGGATTGTTCATAAGGAAAATGAAGACAGTAAAAATAAAAAGTAAGTATCATACTATATAGCCAAAAGAAGCAAATATTACCTAAATTAAGGTTGTATTTGCTTCTTTTACATTTGTCGAACAATATTTTTACGAAAATTTGTTCTTTTTATATTGATTTGTTCTTAATTGTATGCTATACTAGTTCACATAGGAAATGATAATAAGCAGATGTAGTTTTGCCACCAATTATACGAATCATCGTAAGAGAGGTGGTGATGTTTATGGTTAAAGTAATATTATTTTTTATAATATCATTTATGTTATCTTTAACATTAAACGTTGCCTTAGCTGCAGTTCTTTACAAGAACTGGGTTGATAAGCAACTACATAAATAAAAGAAAGCTCACATCTGTAAATTTGGCGATTTAGATGTGAGTTTTTATATCTATTCGGCAAAACCACGTTTGTGGATTTGTCATTTCCTATATTTATTATACTGAGTTTTTATTTTTTTGTCAATCCAAATTTTAATTATTTACAAACTTTGTTTATCATCTTCCATATTATATTTAAGCATATTCATATTTTTTTCTATTTGCCACAATACATATGTTTTTATTTTCTTTTCTAATTCTTTATCTGTTAAATTTTCTTCTGAATCTGCCTTTTGTTTACAACGATTTATTTTTGATTCCATATTTGCATACACAAAAATATTCATTGGATTATATTCTTTTAAAATGCTATTTACTCCTCTACCAACAATAATAGCATTTCCCTTTTTGAACATTTTGCATTGCACCATACATTGCAAATGATTTTGCAAATTGAAAAGCATAAGGATATATTCCTTTTTCTGAAATATTTTTTATATATTCTTCTGACATATTTGTTTCTTTAGCAAGTAATGTTATTATTTTTGAATCATAATAAGAATATCCTAATTGTCTGCTAATCTTTTGGCAATTTCTCTTCCTCCACTTCCAAATTCTCTACTAATTGTTATAATTTTATTCATTTTACTTCCTCCTTCTTTTTAGGCAAAAAAATAGCCCCTATTATTTTATAATAAATAACCGAGCTCACTCGACATCTTATCGACTCCTTGTTTATGTTTTTACAGAACGGTGCTATGGCACACGAGTCCTCCGATGAACATATTTAATTTACTTTTATAGTATATCAAAATAAAAAATTATTGTCAACAAAAAATAGCAACTAATTATAGTTACTATTGTACGTGTGTCAATGATGTGAAACAAATTAATATATTTTTTCTGTAATATAATGTATATATATTGATTATATTATTGATTGGTGCTATAATAATCGCGTTCGAATACACTTACTGAATATAGAAAGGAAGTTTTTATGGACGACCGGAATATTTTGAGTAAAAATTCATCAATAATTTTGTTTTTTGAACTAAGATTTCTCTATTGACAATATGAAATGGTTTTGTTATATAATCATCTGCACCATTTTCTAGTCCATTTAATTTGTCATTTATTTCTGATTTTGCTGTTAAGATTATAATTGGTGTATCTACTTTTTCTTTCCTTAAATCATTTAATATTTTGAAACCATCTTTATTGGGCAACATTATGTCTAAAAGTATTAAATCATATACATTTGTTAATGCTTCGTTTTCTCCTTCTTCTCCATCTGTTATTATATTTGTTGTAAAGTTTTCTTTTTTTAGTACTTCTGCTATTGCATCTGCTAAACTGTATTCGTCTTCTATTATTAATATTTTCATTTTATCACCATTCTTATTTTAATATTTGAATATTGAAGTTTTATTGAAAATTGTTTATCTTTAATTCTTTGTATAAATCAATAAAATACCCCAACCATTCAAAACATTCTCCTTTTTGAATCATATCTTTAAGAACTTCTATTGTAACATACTTTGCATCAATTACTTCTCCATCATTAAATTTTAATTCATTTATATTAATATCTTTTTTTATAACATATACATCTCTAAATACATTATGCCTATCACTTTTGTCTATTTTTTCTTTTATAAATTTCAATTCCATTTCAGAAATATTTATTCCAATTTCTTCATTAAGTTCTCTTTTAGTTGCTTGTATACTATTTTCACCACTTTGTACTAATCCACCTGTTGGCTCCCACATTCCTCCATGAACTTTATCTAACTTTCTTCTCGTTAATAATATTTCACCTTTTGCATTTATTATCCAACATTGAATTGCTAAAATGTAATCGCATTTATCAAGTATGGCATTTTCATTTCTTTCTATAATTTTACCTGTTTTTATTCTCTTATAATTATATACATCTAATTTTTCACTCATTATATATCATCACCTCATTATTTTATCTTTCAACTTCTTTTTCCATAAGCTTTTGTAATATTTGTCTTATATATTCTGGCTTTTTATGTTCAATTATTTCTAAACCTTCACTTATTGAAATATCTGGAACATATATTCCATATTTCAAATTAACAAATTCAGCTAAAACATGTCTATGACAGAATTGTCCTTCTTTTTCATAACACAATAAAATCGGATCTTTCTCATCTTTTAATACTTCTTCTATATCTATTTGGGATAATACTTGTTTATAATATTCTTCTATATAATATCTGTTATTTTGTTCTTCTGGTATTTTCCCTATGTTATTATGCCATATTTCCCAAAACTTTCTTTTTGGTGCTAATTGTGGTATTGATTTTCCTGTAAATCCAACACTTTTTCCTCTATCACCTGAAATTGAAATTAAGTTTCCAATTTTACATTCTTCATAATTTCCAGTAAATATTCTTTTTTTCATATAATTAATTACCCCTTTAATTTTACAAAACAAGTGAAAGCAATGCTCTCACTTGTTTTTAGATTATTCAATTTTTTTACAACATAGCTTCATAGAAACTCATTCCATCATCAGCCATTACAACAATAAATGGAATAGAAAGTCCATATATAATACTAATAATGAAACGATAAATTATACTAATCGGAAGTGTATTTATTGCAATTATAGCAAATATCATTGATAGAAAATCAATAAGTGCTATTGGCTTATATGGAATTTTATCAAAAATTCTTACTAATAATGTGTGTGCATATCTGTTTTTCCATGTAACCAATGTGTTTTCAAAATCATCAATTTTTTCCATTAATATAAATGATACAAATCCACATATTGTAGCTCCAACAATCAGTAATATATAACATGGTACTTTAGCAAGAATTGCTCCTATTGCCAATACTATATTTACAGTTCTATATGTATTAGTAAAAATTTCTTCTTTAGGGTCTAATTCCCACAAAGAACTTAAATATCCTAATATATACATACTCAAAATGTGGAATATTGTAAATGTTATATATCCTAAGATTTTTTGAGGATCAATTTGATACAAAATTCTTAAACCACAGATTAATGCTTGAATATAAAATACTTGTGCAATAAGTTCTTCTTCAATTCCAGATGAGGCATACCATTTCAAGCCAAAATAGTATTTCCGCATTAAGAAATCAAATAACCTTTTCATAATTTTGCCTCCTTAAACATTTGTTAATAGGATTTGTTATATAATTTCCTTTTAAAGGAAATTATAAGTTTAATGCTTGAATTATATCATAAAAATAAGCAGTTTTCAACTGCTTATTTTATCAAATTTTTTACCATATCACATATCAAATTAACAGCATTATCAATTCCAATTGCATCACTATTAATACAAATATCATAATTTGATGGTTCTTTCCAATCTTTTTCTGTATAATATTTATAATGATTTGCTCTTAATTTATTTATTCTAGAGATTTCTTTTTCTGCCTTTTCTTTATTCATATGATAAAATTCTGTTGCTCTTTTAACTTTATTTTCCATTGAATTGTTTATAAAGATTTTTATTGTATTTTTATTATCTTTCAAAATAAAGTCTGCACATCTTCCAACTATTATGCATGATTCTTCACTAGCAACTTTCTTTATAAATTCTGATTCTTTAATAAATAATTCATCTGCATTGTTTAATCCTACATAATATCCATTATTAAATACATCTAGAACATTTCTTTTTTGCTCATTTTCTTCAATATATTCTTCAGATAACCCTGTATCTTCTGCCATGTTTTCTATAATATTCTTATCATATAATTTTATTCCAAGTTTTTCAGCAACAAGTTTTCCTATATATCTTCCACCAGATCCATATTCTCTTGCAATTGTGATTATAACTGGTGTACTTGTATTTTTTTCTTCAATTGTTTTGATATTAGATATTTTTTCTTCAGTAGAATCTCCTTCTTTTAAGCTTCTTGTTTCTTTTACTAATAAAACAACTGCTAATATAAATGCTAATCCATCAGCAACAGGACCTGCACTTAATACTCCCATTATTCCATATATATGACTTAATATTATCATTGATGGTATTAATATAACAATTTGTCTTGAAAGTGATAATATTGCACTTTTTGTACTCTTTCCAATTGCTTGGAAGAATATTCCTGATGGTATTTGAACACCATTAAATATGCAAAGTAATAAATATGTTCTAAATGCCAAACATGCAAATTCCATATAATTTTCATCACCACTACCAAATATTAATATTAATTTATCTGGTATTGTTTGGAATAATATGAATGCTATTGCACTTATAACAACGCTTGAACCTAATACAATTTTTAAAGTTTTCTTTACTCTATCATATTTCTTGGCACCATAATTATATCCTAATATTGGTTGACTTCCTGCTGCAATTCCTATTATTATACTATTTAATATTTGATTTATTTTCATTACAATTCCTAATACTGTAATAGGAATTTCTGCACCATATTTACTGTCTGCTCCATATTTTCCAAGTAAATTATTTTCAGCTGTCATAACACATACTATACTCATTTGTGTTATAAAACTACTGATTCCAAGCATCACAATTTTCTTGCATACATTTACTTTTAATTTTAAAGATTCTTTTGTTAATTTTATTGATTTGAATTTTTTTACATAAGCAACATTTAATATAAATGTTAATATTTGACTAATTACTGTTGCTATTGCTGCTCCTTCAACACCTTTGTGAAATACAAATATAAATATTGGATCTAATATTGTATTTAATATAGCTCCTGAAACCATGCTAAACATTGAATATTTTGGACTTCCATCTGCTCTAATTATTGAGTTTAATGTTGTTCCTATCATTGAAAAAGGAAATCCTATTGCTATTATACTTCCATAAGCCATTGCATAACTTTTTAGATTTTCTGTACATCCGAATATTTTTAAAAATTGAGGTAAAAATATTAATGTTATTGCACAAAATAATATTGAAACAATTGTTGATAACATTATTCCATTACCAATTCCTGTTTCTGCTTCTTTTTTCTTTTTCTCTCCAAGTTTTAAACTTAAATATGCTGATGCTCCATCTCCAAACATTAATGAAAATGCTAATCCTATCATTACTAGTGGGAATACTACATTTGTTGCTCCATTTCCTAAATATCCAACACCTTGTCCAATAAATATTTGGTCAACTATATTATATAATGAGTTTACCAACATTGATATTATACAAGGTATTGAAAATTTTCTAATTAATTTTCCTATTTTTTCTTTTCCTAGTATGTTTTCTTCTTGTTCCATTTTTCTCCCTCTTTCTTTTTCTCTTACTGGCTTTTTTGCCAACCTATCTATTATATCGTTATTGAAATAATTTGTCAATTATATAAATTGCTTTTTTTTCAAAAAATATCCCTGAAGAAAATATATTGTACTTTCTTCAAGGACTCTCAAAAATTCTAAATTATGTTATTTACAAATTTTAGGAATTTTAATTACACTCATAATCTCTTCAAGTTTCGAATAGGTAATTCCATTCCTAAAAGGAACTTCTTTAAACACTTCTTCAAGCTTTTCGAAAAAATTTGCATAATTTTCAGATTGCATTCGTTCATGTGCTTCTTCAAAGCTAATACTTGCAATATATTCCAAAACCTTAGAATATGCAAATGTAATACTTTGAAATAGCTTACATACATCTGATTTGCAAAATTTTCCCTCAGGATCACTTTGCCATTCCAAAAATTCAATTTCTTGTACATAATCAGGATTTCCTTCAGTATACGAACACCATTCAATCTGATTAATGTTCATCATTCCCTCCAATAATTATTTGTTGTGTTTGTTTTCGGACATGTCTTAAAGGGATATCTAATGTTAAGACATGTTGTATTTTAGCACATATAATTTTAAATTTCAAGCAAATCATTTATATTAAAATAAAGTTTTTATTTTTTTTATTAAATAATGGCTTCCACCTAAACTTCTTCCATTTTCAACCATACTAATTATTAATAATTGATTATCATTTGAATCTGTTGTAAAACAATCAAACCATCCTAAAACATCTGCCTCTCCATCTTTTGATGCTTTTAACTCTGCAGTTCCTGTTTTTCCTGCTATTGTTCTTCCTGTTATTTTCATATCTTTAGCTGTTCCTTCTGGATTTTCTACAACTTGAATTAAATCTTCTTTTATTATATTTGCCGCTTCTTTACTAAAAGCATTTTTTACTAAATATTCTACATTTTTATTATCTTTTTCTATAATATATGGTTTTACCATATTTCCATCATTGTTAAATGCTGAATATATAGATGCCATTAGTATTGGATTTACTAAAATTTCTCCTTGACCATATCCACTATCTGCAAGTACTTTTTCATTTGAAATATCTTTTGAATTTGAATATTGAGATTTGGCTGTTGATATTTCAAGGTTTAAATCTTGATTAAATAATATTTTATTTAATCCATCAGTAAAATTCTTTTTTCCAATCTGTAATGCTGCTTGTGCAAAATATATATTATCTGAATGTATTAGAGCATTTTTTAAATTCTTTGGTCCACTATATGATGTTAATGTTGTTATATCAAATTCTCCCCATCCATCTTTTTTCCAACTAAGTCCATTATATGTAAATGTGTCATCAACTGATAATGTTCCTGTTGTAAGCCCTATTGCACCTGTAATTGGTTTAAATGTAGATCCTGGTATATAACTTTGTTGATATCTTACAAACATTGGCTTATTTTCATTATTATTAATTTCATTCCATTCATCTGATGTCATTCCTAAAACAAATTTGTTAGGATTATATGATGGTGTACTTACTAGTGCTAATAATTCTCCAGTATTTGGTTCCATTACAACAAAAAATCCTGCATCATTTTTTAATTCTTCATAAAGTTTTTGCTGAATAGTAGAGTCTATTGTTAATTTTATATTTTCTCCATTTTTTACATCTATTTTTGCTATTTCTGATTTTCTTTTTCCTTTTTCATCTTCAATATAAATTTCAAGACCATTATTTCCTTTTAATTGTTCTTCATATTGTTTTTCTAGTCCTGCTTTTCCTATTAAACTAGTACTTGTATATCCTTTTCCTTTGTTTTTTTCTAATTCCTCTGCTGTTATTGTTTGAACATATCCAACTAGTTGTGCTGAAGCTTCTCCTAATGGATACACTCTCGATGTTTCACTTGTAATTTTTATTCCAGATATTTGTAAAACTTTCTCTTTTATTTCTGTTTCACTTTGTTCTACCTTTTTTATAGGTACAAATGTATCATCTTTTACCCATGATGCTGAAAGTGCTTTATTTATTGTTTCTACTGAAATTCCTAAAATGTCAGATATTTGTTGAATTGTTTCTTCTTTATTTTCTGGTAATTTTCCAGGAACAATTCCTATTGATGATACCTTTCCTTCCCCAGCTAGCATTATTCCATTCTTATCATCAATTTCTCCTCTTTTTGCTTTTATTGTTTTTACTCTTACTTTGTCAGTACTATTTAACCCCGGCAAAATTAAGTTATGGCTCCATTCAATCTTATATTCTCTTTGATCGTTTTTTACTATTCTTACTGTATTTTGAAATTCTACATTTCCTGCACTTGTTTCCATTGTTTCTGTATAATTTATTTTAGATATATTTTTCTCTTCTTCTTCAACATTTGTTATTTGTATATCTAAATTTGCCATATCTATTCCACTATAAATGTTCTCATTTCTTTTTATAAAATCTTCTTTTGATATCTGAGATTTAGCTGTATCTGTAATCATTTCATACATTTCTTCATACTTTTCTTCATTTATATATGAAATATATTGGTTCCAAATATCTTCTGGAGTTGTCTTTTCTTTATTAGAAATATAATATGCTACTAATCCTCCTCCAATTAATATTGCAATAATTAAAACAATAACAATAATAATAATAATAATAATCTTTTTCTTCATACTTTTTTCCTTCCATAAAATTTACTTCATCGATATTATATCACAAATAAAATTTTTATTAAATTAAATCTTTATTAATTTAAATATCTTTTAATTTTATTTCTTTTTCTGAATGTAATTTTCCTGCTCTAGTAATAGAATTATATCCAAATTTTTGCTTTAATTCATCAACTACTTTGTCTAAATTTTCTTGTTTTTCTGTATCTTTAGAATTAAATAGTGATAATTGTTTTTCATTCTTTTCAATCAATCCATCTACTCTCATTCCTACAAGCCTTATCGCTATTCCATTAGTATACATTTCTTCTAATAGCTCTTTTGCCATTCTAAATATATCTTTGGTGTTTGATGTTGCTTCATTTAATTTTCTTTGATGTGTTTTATTTTCAAAATTGCTTGTTCTTAATTGAACATTTACTACATTTGCTAACATATTATATTTTCTTAATCTATATGTTACTTGTTCTGTTAATGCTAATAATACTTCTTCTAATTTTGATATTTCAATTATATCAACTGGTAAAGTTGTAGAATTACCAATTCCTTTAGGATTTTCAAATTTATATTGTACTTCTGAATTGTCTATGCCATTTGCATATTCCCACATCATTATTCCATGTTTTCCAAATTTTTTTGATAATAATTCTTTATCTGTTTTGGCTAAATCTCCTATTGTTCTTATTCTCATATTTGAAAGTTTTGGAATTGTTTTTCTTCCAAGCATTAATAATTCTGAAACATTTAGTGTCCACATTTTACTTGGAATTTCATTTTCATATAATGTATGTACTCTATCTGGTTTTGTAAAGTCTGATGCCATTTTAGCTAATAATTTATTATGTGCTACTCCAACATTTACTGTAAATCCTAATTCTTCTTTTACTCTCTTTTTTATTTCATATGCTTTATTTATTAACATATCTCCACATAAATAGTTTGTCATATCTAAAAAACATTCATCTATGCTAAATCTTTCTATTTTGTCTGTATATTGAAGTAATAATTTATATAAGCTATTTGAATATTTTTTATACATATTATAGTTTCCTGGATATACCTGCAGTTGAGGACATTTCATTCTTGCTTGATATAATGTTTCTCCTGTTATAATACCAAAAATTTTTGCTTTAGGACTTTTGGCTAATACTATTCCTGCTCTTTTGGTTTCATCTCCACCTATTACTGATGGTATTTCTCTTATATCAATTTTACTTCCTTGTTTTAACATTTCTACTGCTGTCCAACTTAAAAAAGCATTATTTACATCTACATGTAATATTTGTCTTTCCATAATATCACCTGCTTATTCTTATATCGTTATTATTATAAAACATTTGTTCTTGATTGTCAATAAAAAAGAGAACTTTCTTTCGAAAATTCTCTAAAAATTATTTAGCATAATCTACTACTCTTGTTTCTCTAATTATATTAACTTTAATTTGTCCTGGATAATCCATTTCTTCTTCAATTCTCTTAGAAACATCTCTTGCTAATAATGTCATTTGATCATCTGTAATTTTCTCTGGTTTTACTATTATTCTAACTTCTCTACCAGCTTGTATTGCAAATGATTTTTCAACACCATCAAATGAATCTGCAATTGATTCAAGATTTTCTAATCTCTTTATGTATGCTTCTAGTGTTTCTCTTCTTGCTCCTGGTCTTGATGCAGATATTGCATCAGCAGCTTGTACTAACACAGCTTCTAATGTTTGTGGTTCAACATCTCCATGATGTGCTTCTACAGCGTTTATTACAAGTGGATTTTCTTTGAATTTCTTTAAGATTTCTACACCAATTTCAACATGTGTTCCTTCCATATCATGATCTAGTGCTTTTCCAATATCATGTAATAATCCTGCTCTACGAGCTAGCTTTGCATCTAATCCAAGTTCTTCTGCCATTATCCTTGCTAAGTTTGATACTTCTATTGAATGGTTTAATACGTTTTGTCCATAACTTGTTCTATATTTTAGTTTTCCTAATAATTTTATAAGTTCTGGATTTAAACCTATAACTCCACTTTCAAGCGCTGCTCTTTCACCTTCTGAACGAATTGTTTCTGCTAATTCTTGTTTGGCTTTTTCTACCATTTCTTCAATTTTAGCTGGATGAATTCTTCCATCATCTATTAATTTTTCGAGAGCAATTCTAGCAACCTCTCTTCTTAATGGATCAAATCCTGATAAGATTACTGCTTCAGGTGTATCATCTATTATTAAATCAATTCCAGTTAATGTTTCTAAAGCTCTTATATTTCTTCCTTCTCTACCAATTATTCTTCCTTTTACATCATCAGATGGAAGTGGAACTATTGATACTGTTGTTTCAGCTGAATGATCTGCTGCACATTTTTGAATAGCATAAGCAACTATTTCTCTTCCATTTTTCAAGGCTTCGTCTTTTGCCTTTTGAGTTAAATCTCTTATTAATGCTGCTTTTTCAGATGTTATATCTTGTTCTACACTTTTTAATAATTGATCTTTGGCTTCTTCTTGTGTTAGTTTTGCAATGTCTTGAAGAACTTTCATTTGTTCTGTATACAAATTCTCAACATCTTGTTTTCTTTCATTTAGATTTTGCTCTTCTCTTTCTAAGTCTTTTTCTTTTTTCTCAAAATTATCTGAACGTCTTTCTAAATTTTCTTCCTTTTGAATAATTCTGCTTTCTTGTTTTTGAATTTCGCCTCTTCTTTCTTTAATCTCTTTATCTAGTTCATTTCTAGCATTCATAATTTCTTCTTTAGCTTTAAAGATTTCTTCTTTTTTCAAATTATCTGCTTCTATTTTTGCTAATTCTACTAGTTTTTTTGCTTCTTCTTCTGCTCCATTAATTTTTGATTCAGCAATTTTCTTTCTGATTACAACTCCAACTAGTATTCCTATTACTAATGAGATTAAGACAGCGGCGACAATGATTATAGTTTCCATAACCATACACCTCTTTCTTATTAAATTTTCAATGTTCGAATAAATATATATATACGATTTCTATTATTTTTTTATATATTTTTTCAACCTATTATATTTTATAATTATTATTGTTAACTGTCAAGGGTTTTTATTGTAAAATATGAAAAAACATTTATATTTGAAAAAAAGAAGGATATTTCCTTCTTTTTCTTACTATGCTCTTGGATGAGCTTTTTTATAAATGTTTTTTAAGCTTTCATCTTGAAATTGCATATATACTTGTGTTGATAATATATCTGAATGTCCAAGCATTGTTTGAATTGATTTTAAATCTGCTCCATTTTGTAATAAATGTGTTGCAAATGAATGTCTTAATACATGTGGTGTTATGTCTTTTTCAATATGTGCTTGTTCTTTGTAATATTTTATAATTTTCCAAAATCCTTGTCTTGTTAATCTTTGACCATTAACATTTACGAATAATGCTTTTTCATTTTCGTCTTTTATCATTATATTTCTTGCATTTTCAACATAATCTTTTAGTGCTTTTAATGACATTTCTCCTAATGGCACTGTTCTTTCTTTTTTTCCATTTCTACATGTTGCAAAACCTTTTTCTAAATCTACATCTTCAACATTTAATGATATAATTTCTGTAACTCTCATTCCTGTTGCATATGCAAATTCTAGCATTGCTTTATCTCTAGTTCCTTTTAAATCGACATTTTTTGGTTGATCTAATAATAATGCTACTTCACTTGATGTTAATACACTAGGAACTCTTTTTTCTATTTTTGGTGATGAAATTCCTTCTGTTGGGTCATTTTCTACATCCTTATTTTTAACTCCATATTGGTAAAATGATCTGATTGATGCTAATCCTCTTGATATTGTTGATGATTTTTTACCTATTTCTTGCATATATGTTATGTACTCTTTAATTCCTTCGTTTGTTTCTTCTTTATATTCTTTTCCTTGTTCACTTAAATATCTTTCATATTGTTTTAAATCTCTTTCATATGATTGAAGAGTATTATTTGATACTTTTTTATCATTTTCTAAAAATCCAAAAAATAAGTTTAATTCTTCTTCCATTTCTTTCCCCACCCTAATTCAAATTGTAAATTTAACATAAATAATATACGTGTTTATGTTATATCAAATTTTCTCTAAATTGTAAATAGTTTTTCATCTATTTATCTAAAAATATTTTGCAAATAATAATATCAGTCTATATGATATTTCTATTTTTATTAAAGATGAAATAATTAAAATTATTAATATAAATATAGAAACTATACTATGTTTTAGTATTGATACTTTTATATTTTCTTTTCTTCTATCTTTTACTATTGATTTATATAATTTTATACTACTAACTCCTAAAAATAATAATGCTGGTATTAATATTAAATTTTGTAAAAATATTGTTAATAGTACAAATATTAATCCTTTTATTTTTCCTAATGTTATTACACACGCAGATATTGTATATCCTAAGCAAAATCCTCTTGTTATAATTATTCCAAAAACTATCGGAATTCCCACTATTGTTGTTCCTGCAAACCATAATATAAATACTAAAAATATATTATTTTTTATATCTGTTTTCAATTGGACTATTGTACTATTACTTTCTGATATTTTTATTTCATCAATATATGTATTTATATATTTTATAACATTTTCTTGATTTTCTGTTTGATTTATAAATAATACACCTAAAAATAATCCTACTGAAAATAGTATTATTACAAGTATATATGATTTATAATTACTGATAATCTCTTCTTTAATTATATTTAGGATTTCACTTTTTTTCTTTCGCACTTTTAATCTCCTTATTAAATAAACTTTATACATAATTTTTATTCAATAAAGATTTTTTTAGAACTTCATTTCATTTTAAATCTATTCTGCAGATACTTTTCCGTACATTCCGCCTCCGCCAGATTCTACTTTCATTTTTCCTTCTCGTGCATTTATAATATTTTTTGCAATTTTTTCTCCAACAACTGCTTCTATATCATCATTTGATAATTTATGTAAAATATTCATTTCTGTATCAAAAGCATCTAACAATTTATCAATTGTTTTTCCTCCTACTCCAGGAATAAAATTTAATGGTATTTGATAAACATATGGTGGTCTATTTTCAGGACTTTTTGATTCTTCTTTATCTTTTATTAACTCTATTCTATCAAAAACTCCAAATGTTACTTTATCACTTCCACAATTTGGGCATTTATCTACTGGTTCTTTTGTTTCAATTGTACAATCACAATTATCACAATGTGTTCTATGATATTTTCCAAGTTTTGGATCTAATCCGTAGTTTACCAAAACTTTTCGACCATCTTCGTTTTTTAGTGCTTTTACTACTTCTTTAAAACTTATATCATCTACTAACATTTTATTATATTCTCTTGCTATTTTAGGAAGAGAATGTGCATCTGAATTTGTAACAAATGTCTTTCCTTCTAATTCTGAAATCATATCAGCTAAGTATGTATCTGAACTTAAGCCTAATTCTACTGCAAATATCTTATTATATTTTTCTTTAAATATATTTTCTATTCTATCTGTACAATTTCCATAATAGCTTTTAAATGGTGTAAATATATGTGCTGGTATTAGTATTCCATTATATTTTTCTACTATATCTATTAAATCATATCCTGATAAATCTGATCTTTGCGTACTTAATGTAATATTTTTTATATGATGACTCATTTCTTGTGAGAATGCTTTTATATCATTCAAATGTGGAAAGAAACATATATTATGTGCTGCTCCTTTTTTTCCATTTTTTCCTTTTTCTGATGTTTCTACTTCACTCCCCAACAATATACAAACTTTGTCTTTATAAATTATTCCACCATCTTTTAATTCATATGCTTCTCCTGTTTGAAGAAATTTTTCAATATCTTCTATTACATATGGTGATGCACAATCTATTATTCCTACTATATTTATTCCTTTTCTTTCAGCACATTCTTTTGCAATATTAGCAAAATTCAAACTTCTTGCTGCTGTAATTTTTATTGGCTTTCCATTTTCACTTCTTCCTATGTGAACATGTAAATCTGCAAATACTTCGTACATATCTAGTTTATGCTAGCTAAAAAGCTAGCATATCCTCCTTTTCTTTATTCTATATGTTTTAATATTTTTTCTTTTGTTTCATTTGTAAATAATGATTTATTTTCTGTTTCAACAGTTGTATTTTTCAATACTTCTACTATTTTTTGGTCGACAGTAACAGAATAATCTACAGAAAGTTTGTCCACAAATTCTGGAACATCTTTTGATTCTCTAACTAATTTTTGCAATCTTGCAAAAACAGTTGTATTTACAACACCTTGAATATATACTTTATCAAAAGTTTGTGCAAATTCTCTAAAACTTTCTAAATATCTATTATATTCATTTTTTAGGTTTCTATGTTCTAATAAAACTAATGCTTCATCTGGATTTAATCCTATTCTCTCTGGTCTATCTAGTAACATACCTCCAAATTGATCTACTAATTCTAGAATATCACTTTCAGGTTCTCTTCTTTCTTGTTCACTATATCTATTTACACCTTCACATATTTTACAGAATCTTGCATCAAATCCTAATTTTTTTAATAATTGTGCTCCTTCTATTGCATATGTTTGTACTTTTCCAATTTTCTGAGCATCATCAACTTTTTTACAATTACATAGTAAACATGCAGTTAATATTAAATTATGATCTAATCTTATTTTAGTATACTTTAAAAACATTCTTGCTATTTCAGTTTTAAATATTGTTGCTTTATCAAAATTAATTCCTAACTTAGGCGCTAAAAAATATATTATTTCTTCCTTAGCTATTAAGTCTTCTTCATTTAAAATATATTCTGCAAATTCTTCCATCCTTTGTTTCTCCTTTTTATTAATTATTGCATAAAGAATTTATTAAATTCTTCTTCATTTATCTTTTCTTTTGCTATTAACTCTGCCGCTATTGCATGTAATAGATCCATATTTTGTAATAAAATTTGTTGAGCACTTTTATATGCCGTGTCTATAAGTTTTTTTACTTCTTGACCTATTATATCTTCCATATTATTTCCTAATAATTGATATTCATAATTTCCATCACTACTCTTTAAACATATAGGGCCAACAACATCACTCATTCCATATACTGTAACCATATTTTTAGCAATTTCTGTTGCTACTTCTATATCATTACTTGCTCCTGTTGAAATATCATCTAAAACTATTTTTTCAGCAGCTCTTCCTCCAAGTAATGCTATTAATTTTTCTTCCATTTCTGTTTTGGAAATAAATGATTTATCTTCATCTGATTTATACATTGTATATCCACCAGCTACGCCTCTTGGAACAATTGATATTTCTTTTACTGCTGTTTGTGTTGGTAAAAATTGACTTACAATTGCATGTCCAGCTTCATGATATGCAGTTAATTTTTTGTCTTTGTCTGAAATTTTTCTACTTGTTTTTTCTAGACCAACTGTAACTTTTTTTACTGCTTCATCTAAATCATCATTTGTTATTGCATTATGTTGATTTTTGGTTGCAATTATTGCCGCTTCATTTAAAATATTAGCAAGTTCAGCTCCTGTAAATCCAGCTGTATCTTCTGCAATACTGTGTAATGAAACATCATTAGCTAATTTTTTATCCTTTGAATGGATTTTTAAGATTTCTTCTCTTCCAGCTATATCTGGTGCAGGTATTGTTATTTGTCTATCAAATCTTCCTGGTCTTAATAATGCTTTATCAAGCATTTCTGGTCTATTTGTTGCTGCTAAAACTATAATTGTTTCTTCTGATGAAAATCCATCCATTTCAACTAATAATTGATTTAATGTTTGGTTGTTTTCTGTTTCTGCACCACTATTACTTGTTCTTCTTGAACCAATTGCATCTATTTCATCAATAAAAACTATACATGGTGAAATCTTTCTTGCTTTTTCAAATAATTTTCTAACTCTTGAAGCTCCTAGACCTGCAAACATTTCAATAAATTCTGATCCACTCATAGATATAAACGGAACATCTGCTTCACCCGCAATTGCTTTTGCTATTAATGTTTTTCCAGTTCCTGGTTTTCCATATAGTAAAACTCCCTTTGGAATTTTTGCTCCCATTTCAGTAAATCTTTTTGGCTCTTTTAAGAATTCTACAATTTCTTTTAATTCTGCCTTTTCTTCATCTAATCCTGCAATATCATCAAATGTAATTTTTGTTTTTCTTTCTGTTTCTTCATAAACTTGCCCTTTATCACCTAAACCTTGCATTTTATAAATCATTATAAATAGTGCGACCATTATTGCTGTTGGCAATATTGAAAAGAAATATGATGGAATTTGTGAAATTACACTTCTTGTTTTTTGTTCTAATTTTATTTCATTTCCTTCAAGCGTTTGACTTTGAATTAATTCCATAAATACTTGGGTATTTGGTATTATTGCTTTTTTTTCTTCTTCTTCATCTTTTAGTTTTACTTTTAATGTTGTACTTCCAACTGTCATTTCAATTTTTTCTACATTTTTATTTTGAATTTCTTTTACTAATTCTGTATATGCAAGAACTTTATCATCTTGTTCATCATCATTTGTTTGTCGTTTTACTATTAATACTATTGATACAACAATTAGTGCAATTAATAAAATTGTTAATATTACTAATTTTATTATATCTAATTTTTGGTTTTCTTCCTTTTTCTTGTCTTCTTTCATTTTAATAACCCTTTCTAAAATTCCGTACTATACATATTCCTCTATATTTTCATTATGCCTCAGAGCCATCTGGTTCTTGATCATTAGGTGCATCCTTATTTTCATCATCTGTTTTATCTTCATTTTTTGGTTCTTTTTCTTCTTTAGATTCTGGTTCTTTATTATCTTCTTGTTCTTTTATTTCTTCCCTTACTTTTTCTTGTTCTTTTTTTATTTTTTCTACTTCTTCCAATTTCTTTAATAAATCATCTTTCAATAAGAAAATTACTGCTGCTAAATAAATATATGCAATTGTTATATATGCAACCTGGAAATAACTTATAGTAAATGTTGTAAAATAATTTACTATAATATATAACATATTTAATATCATTGGTAATGTTAATGCATATACAGCCATATTATAAATTGCAACAAACCTTATTCTAATTCTTGTTATCATAGTTGTTAACCAACCAAATGCTGCAATTTCTAATGCATCTATTAATGTGATCATAATTTCAACTAATAATAACGAAATGAATGATGATATCATATATTTTCCATAGAAATTATTCATTTTTGAACTACGCATATATTCTATTAATTGTGTTTTGCTAAATGATTTAACATCATTTCCAGCATAATTTTGAACAAAATCTTTATATGTATATGGACTTATTTTTGTATCTATATTATCAACTTTTGTTCTCATTACAATTTGATTTTTAAAGAAGTATATTGTAACTCCTGTTGCATCATTTTCTGCTTCAAATTTTTCTTTTTCTTCATCACTCTCTAGTAATGGATTTATAATAATTCTATTTATTCCATCATATTGGATATTATCAATTATTATTGGTTCTTCTGTATCCATTTGAATATGACCATCTTCATAAGAAAACTCTGGTATATTTTGTTCTATATATTCTGATAAATTGAATACGACTTTTTTCATTTCAATAAATGAACTGATTGTCATGAATACTGTTATAAATGCACACATCATAGCCAAATATTTTAATGCTCTTCCAAGGCCTTCTGTTGCCATTTCTGGATATTTTTCAAATTTTGTTATTGAATACCATACTTTTTTAAAAAAGTTAATATTGACAACTCGATATTTTTCATCTTCTTTTTCTTCCATTTTTATAAACTCCTTTTTCAAAATATATTTATAACTTAAATATATTTTCTTTCAATCTTACTATCTACCAACATTGGACTTACTTCAAACATTACTTCATCTCCAATGTTAATATTCTTTCCAGTTATATCAACTGTTACATGAAACATTCCAAGTCTTCCAAGAACTTTGAACTTTTCTCCATTTATTTTCACAAAAATTTGTTGCTGCTTAAATGCATTTTTTATATCTCTTACTATATATCTTATCTTATCTCTTTTTCTAAACATATCTTTATCAACTATTACATTGAATCCATCTGCATATCCACATGGAACTACAGCAACTTTTGTTTCTTTCTTTGTTTGATATGAATTTGAATATCCTATATTATACCCTTTAGGTAATGTTTTTATTTCTGCAACATTAGATTTTAATATTCCAACTCTTTGAAATCCCCATGTGTTTGGAATTGATAATCTTCCTAAAAGAGCAGACCCTATCCTTACTGCATTTAAATACATATTTGTAAATCTAAGAAATGCAGATGAATTACATATATGTAGCATTCCTGTATCAATTTTTTCTTTTTTCAATACTGCTACACAATCTATAAATCTACTAAATTGTTCTTGTGCTTCTTTTCCGTTTCCAAAAAACGCTAATGAAAAGTGTGAAAATGTTCCTTCTATTTGTATATTATTCCACTGTTTAATATTTTCTACCATTTTTTCTTTTTCATTATATATAAATCCATATCTTCCAAATCCAGTATCTATTTTTAGATGAACTCTTGCTTTTTTATTTTGTGCTAATTCATTTACTGCATCTCCTGCTTCTTTAGATCCTATTGTTAAAATAATATTTTTATCCAACATTTTTTGAATATCTTCTTTTACAGCTGTAGATGACATCATTAATATATCTTCTTTTATTCCACCTCTTCTTAATTCTAAAGCTTCTTCAACTGTTGCAACTGCAAACATTTTTACACCATTATCAGCAAGAAATTTTGAATATTGAACTAAATCTAATCCATATCCATTTCCTTTTACAACTGCTATTAATTTTACTTTTTCTCCATTATCATTTTTTCCATTTTTATTTATTATATTATTAATTATTTTTAAATTGTTTTTTATTTTACTTTTTTCTACTAATAGCTCTTTCAATATTTTTCTTCCTCTCGATTATTAATTGCACATTTATTTTTTGAATTTCGTCTTTAATCCTCTTAAATTTCTGAATGTTTTTTCCGAAAATTTATATAAAGAATAAGTAAATGGTTTAAATGGAATATAAACTTCCCCTACAAATTCTGTAAATGTTGCTCCAAATCCTTTTTTAAATCTATATAATCCATATTGTGGGTGATTTTCATCTACAACTCCTGAAACTCCTCTAAAGTCATACACATCATCTTTTCTTGCTATTGCCATCTTTATCATTTCCCATTGTAATAAATAATTTGGCATTAAATTTCTATGTTCATTACTACTAGCACCATATAAATACCATGTTTTATTACCATAGAAAATTGGTATTACTCCTGATATTGGCTTTCCATCATGATATGCCATTAATAATTTCATATGTTCTGGAGCCATTTCATCATACATTTTCTCAAAATATGATAATGGTCTTATTATAAATCCATCTCTTGCTCCTGTTTCAACCATTATTTTATGAAAATCTTTTAAATCCTCTCTTGTTCCTTCTTTTACTTCAACACCTTTTTTTATTGCCAAACGCACATTATATCTTGTTTTTGAATGAAATCCTGCAAAAATTTCGTCTTCTGTTTTATTTTTTATATCTAGTCTAAATACATATCTTGGTTGAATTTCTTCTCTAAAATTTTTGGCATCATCTTTTATTTTATATCCTAAACTTGTTACTATCTTTCTATATTCTTCATCACTACTTAAAATATCTGGTTCTGCTTTATATACAATTGCTTTATATTTTTTTGCTAATTCTTTGATTCCATCTGTTAGTTGTTTCATTACAGATATATCATGTATATCACATGTTGGTCCTCTTGACGAATACATTATATTTCCAAAGATAGGTATTTTTCTTATTAAAATACTTACTGCTCCGATTATTTTTCCACTTTCATCTTCTGCTAATACTATTTCATTTATCCAATTTCCTTTTACTTTTGCCCATTCTGGTGATTGTTGAAAATTACACCTTTCATGTTTTTCTAAAAATTCTTTATATGCTTGTCTATCTTTCTCATCTGTTACTATTCTCATTTTGTTTTAATCGTATAATTTATTTTATTATACGAATTTCTCCTTTCTTTTTGACTTATTCTATATTATTTATAATTATTTTTTCATGATTATTGTACACTAAATATATTATTTTTACAAGTTATTTTATAATAAATGAAGAAAAAACTCATAGGTATAATTCTTTATTAGAATATATCTATGAGTTTTTTTAATCTATCATTTCTATTTTTTCTATAACTGGTTGATTTTCTTTTAATACTGTACCATTATCATCTTCTATTTTTACATCTTCACATATTTTGTCTACAATTTCGATTCCACTTGTTACTTTTCCAAATGCAGCATAGGCTCCATCTAATCCAGTATAATCTTTATGCATTATAAAAAATTGTGAACTAGCACTATTATAAGCCATCGATCTTGCCATTGAAATTACACCTCTAGTATGAGAAAGTGTATTCTTTACACCATTTTGTGCAAATTCACCTTTTATATTTTCATCACTTCCACCAGTTCCATTACCATTTGGATCTCCACCTTGAATCATAAATCCTGATATGATTCTATGAAATGTTAATCCATTATAAAAACCTTTATTTACCAATTTTGCAAAATTTGCAACTGTAATTGGTGCAATATCTGCATATAATTCTACATTTATTGTTCCATAATCTTTTATCGTTATTTGCGCATGATGTGTTCCTTTTGAATATTTATCTTCATCTTGATTTATATTTTCTTTTTTTGAATTATTTATTATCATTGCAATAATTCCTCCTATTATTATAATTCCAATTATTATTCCTATAATTATATACCTTTTTTTCATTATGTTCTCACCTCCAATAAATTTTAAAAAATTTATTTTGGCTGGGGCACTGTGATTCGAACACAGGAATGTCGGAGTCAGAGTCTTTATAAGTGTTTTATATGTTTTGTTATTTATTATTATATAATACCTCTTAAAAAGGCTCTATCTCAAGCATTTTCCCAATACTAATTTATCTAACTTACTATTTAACAACATTTATAAAATAACATATTTTTTAATGTTTTGGTTAGATATTTGTTAGATGTTATTTATGAACTATATTATAACAGATAATCTACTATTGATAAATAGATTTTGAAAATTTTTTATAAAATTTTATCGTAAAATTACTCTATCCTCACAATAAATCACCTTAAAATCGATTGTGAGAGCTAATTAAATAGAATAAACATAGACTACTTGTAGTTTTTAAGCTACAGGTAGTTTTTTATGTTTAAAAGAGAATTGCCACAAACTCTTAAAAAGTGATAGGTGTAATGAGCCGATGCTATAAAATTCATTCGTATTTGTATAAACAGTCTATTTATACAAGGTGCGTGAATGAGATTTTAGAACACAGACTCACAATAATAAAAGAGTATTCGGTGGCATAACTTGGTGTGGATTTATAATTGTAAAAAGTTTGGACAAGTATGAACAAAGATACTTTAGTAGTATCAGCAATTATAGTAGCAAAGCTACTTACTAGACTACCTATGAAACGAGGCGAACGACCGACGGTTTCTACTTATATAGGTGTAATAATTCTATTTGTAATAATGGGATTATTACACCTAATTCACTTTAGCTCTCTCCCTCTGGTTTCTGCTTAGTAGTTGCTAAAGTGAATACAAAAAAGCATAAGTGCTTTTTTGTTGTGAGTAAAAAAATTATTTTTTTGCTCACATTCATAAAAATTGCGATAAGCAAATTTTTATGAAAAACCTAAAATGCAATTAAGCAATTTTAGGTTTTGGGGTGTGGGGTTGCTTAACCCTGCCACACAGACAAACTTTGTTTGTCTAGTGTGTTAGACATTGAAACAATATTTCAAGCAAAGAAGGAGGTGCAAGGAGATATGAGTTATGCTATTGTAAGAAATGAAAAATTAACACGAGCAGAAGTAAATGGAAAAGGAACTCATAATGATAGAAAAGCAAAAAATCATACTAATAAAGATATTGATACTACAAAAACACACTTAAATTATTACATTAAGAAAAACGAACTAACATACACCAAAGAATTTGATAAATATTTAAAAGAAACTAATGCGCAAGGTCATCTTAGAAGTAATAGCATAATAATGTGTCAAATGATATTTACATCAGACCAAATATTCTTTGATAAAATAGGAGAAAAAGAAACCAAGAGATATTTTAATGAATGTTATAAATTTATTTGCAATTATAAAAATCTAGAAGAAAAAAATATAATATCAGCAGTAGTACATTTAGATGAAGGTGTACCACATATGCACTTAATGTTTGTTCCTGTTGTTCATACAAAAGACAAAGATGGAATCGACATTGATAAAATTTGTGCAAGAGATTTTTGGAAAGGTCGAGACAGTTATAGAAAATTACAGGATGCCTATTTTAATCATGTAAAATCAAATGGTTTTGATTTAGAAAGAGGTATGTTTGTTGAAGATACTGACAGAAAACATTATACAGTTGAAGAATATAAGAAAATTACAAATTATGAAAATACTAAGAAAATTTTAAAAGAAATTAAACTAGAAATACCAGAAGTTCCAGATATAAATGAAATTAGTAAATTTTCAATAAAAAGAGATGAGAAGATACTAAAAGAAATCATAAAACCTAAAGATGATTTAATTAAAGAATTATATAAGGATAATTTATCCTTGCATAAAGAAATATCAAGACAGTCAAAAGTTGTTGATGAGGCTGTAAAATATCAAAAAGAAAGAGAAAAAATACTTGCTGATAATGAAGAATTACACAATACTGTTAAAAATTTAGAACATAAATACAAAATAAAAAGCAATAATCTTGATTTTGACTTTAATAACAGAAAAAAAGAATTAGAGGAAGAATTTGAGAAAAAATCCTATAATTTAGAATATGAATATAAAGGCAAATATCGTAAATTAGAAAAAGAAAATAATCGTTTACAAAAAATTATTGATAAGTTTTATGAAACGGTAGATAAATTTATAGTTTGGATTTGCCATAAATTTGGAATTGGAGAGTCAAAAGAATTGATTAAAAACTTTCAAGAAAAAACTCATACTTTTATTGATCCTGTAAAACAATTGGAACATGAAGATAGAGAAAAAGAATGGGATTTGGAGAGATAATCGTGAAAGAGGAGCTTTTAACTCCTCTCAATCTATTATATTTTAGATAATCTCTCATCCAATTTTTCAAATACTGTTTTTTGTGTTGTAGCTGACGCAAGTTCTACTGGTTTAAATAGTAAATTTGCTCTTTCTTCTTTTGAAACCATATCTCTTATTTTATTAATTTCATTTATACCATATTTTGCAATTTCTTTACATCTGTTTAAAGTTTTAGTTTCATTCTCTGTAAATAATACATAATATAGTATAGACTTAAATAATATTTCGGCTGTTTCTTCGTAATATGAGTCATCATCAGTTCCTTCAATTATAATTGCATTAGTTACAAAATCAATATCTTTTTCATCTTTAATATAATCTAATATATTAACTCCTTCATTTATTGTTTGTAATAACTCTGCTTTAGTAGAAATATTTTTACCATTAACATTCATACACTTAAATACCTCTTTTCTTTATTATATAATTAAAATTTTAATAACTTAATAAATAAATTTGTCTGAGTCTGAATATAATAACTTATCTAATATATCTTCGTTTTTTTCTAAACAAATTTTGATTGCTTCTATTGTTTGTTCCTTAGTTCCATTTGGTTCTGAAATATAGGCATTTCTTCCAAATCTTTCTTTAAATAAAGTTAGATACTTTATAAATTCATTATCAACATCTGATAATTTGATATCTTTAATATTATTTATATACTTTTCAATATTTTCTTCCATCTCTAACCTCTTTCGCTATTATCATTATTTTGCTCTTTTGGTTCCATTTTTCTTCTCATTTGTGCTATTTTTTCTGGATCAGACATTCTTTGGATTGGTGGAAGATTCCTATATGCACCAAAATTGGTTAATTGCTTTATAAAGTTTTCCCTTGTTTTACTTGATGATACTGCATTTGTTTGCCTTGCTATTTCTTTAGGTGCAGGTAATATATCTAATTGTTTATGAACAAATTTGTCAATAAATGATAAATTCATAAATAGATTATTTTTTTGTAAAAATTGTGCTACTCTTTGCTTTAATGTCAATTTGCTTTCATTTGGTTGTACCTCAATACTTTCTTTAACTTGCTCTTGTTTTTCTTCTCTTGCAGGTCTTATAATTTCTCCAAATTCATTTATAGAATAACCTTCTGGCATTCTTACATCTTCTTGTTGTGGTATAGTATCTTCATTTCTTCCAAATTGTCTACCTGTCATTTTTTCAATCATTTCTAATTTTTCAGTAAGATTAGGAATATTATTAAATCCTCCATTTCTAGTAACAGCTTCTTTGTGTTTATCTAAATATCTAACATTTGCAAATTCTTGTATTAGCCCTTGTGCATTTTTAAATACTAAATCAAATTTTTCTTTGCTTATATTTGGGTCATATAATTGTTCAAATGCTTGATTTAAATCTCTCCAAGCTCCATCTCCAAGATATTTATCAAATTCATTTTCAATAATACTAGAATCATTAAGTATTCCATAAAAAAATGTATTAGCAGGTACTTGACTTCCATCTTCTCTTGTTATAATAGCATCAATTTTTTGTTCTGCTAACTGTTCAAATGATATTTCTTTATCAAAATCGTTTCTCATTGAAACTGCAAGTAATTTGACTAAATCATCACACTTTTTATATGAATTAAATTCTGACAAATCTACTTTACCTGTTATAATGTCATCAGCTTTTACATTTTCTCTTATTGCTAATTGAGCAAGTAAATTTATTGCATTTTCTTGTATTTGTTCTCCATAAAATTTGCCTGTTTCTTCATTTCGTCTTATTAGTCCAGCAACTTGTCTTGAGTTTGATTTTTCATCATATTTTTGATGACTAGCATTTGAAGGATTTAGCATTAAGTGTCCCATTTCATGAGCTAACCTAAAATCAGCATTATGTCCTTGTATATCTGGATATCTATAAGCTAAATCATAAGTAAATTTATTATTTTCAATATTTCTTTGTCTTACTTCACCTTTTGTTGTTGCATTTTCTGGATCATCATATATCAAAGATGTTTCATCATTAAAATATATATTTAAATTTTCTTCTGATGTATTTTCCATAAAATTTTGCATTGCTATCCCATCTTTACTTAATAAGTTAGCCATTTTTTCTCTTATTTTATCGACTCTTTGCAATTCTTGACTTATAACCTGTCTAGCTTGTCCTGAGTCTTTAGCATAAATAACATATTGCCCATTTCCAACTGTAAATTTTCCCATTTTTTCCTCTTTCCATAGTGTTATTTTAATATAAGGAATAAAATAGCACTAATAACTAATTGTACGAGTATAATTATTCTAGTAACTTTATATATTTTTTCAATCTTGTTTCTTCTCTTTTCAGCATCCCAGTATTTTCCAAAATGTACTTCTGAATGTTCTATATAATCATCAACATCATCTGTATAATTTCCTCTGCCTGTAGAATAATTGTATCCTGCATATTTTGTATCTGGTAACAAAGGTCTATATACTGATAAAATATACCAATATGAGAATACATTTCCTAATAAAATTGCGATAAACCACTGTCCAAATACTAAAATATTTTTGTTATTTAGGTATTCGGTAATAAAAGGAGATAGCTTACTCATATTTAATTTTATTATGACATATAAAATGTAAGATAAAATGATTCCTACAGATATTGTAAAACATTGTGTTCTTATTTTTCTATGTTTCATAGTTTTATTATATCTGTCTTCATTATCTTCTAAAATATTCATGACTTCTGAATATAAATTATGTGCTTCATTTTCTTGGTTGGTAGTATCTACATCTATAGTAACATCAAATTCTCTAAAATATAATGAAACATTAATTTTATTATATATATCATTAATAGTATTATTTTGACTTTTGGTATAAAAACTAACATATAAATCTATAGATATGCTTTTTATTGTACTTGGCTGATTTAAGTTTCCGACAAACCAGTTATAATCACTTTCTTTTATATTTTTTCCATTTTTAAACTCTATTGTATAATTTATAGTTGTATTTCCATTTTCATATTCCCATTGTTTTTCTCCATAAGGAATATTCTTATTTTTATTTTGTTCTAATTCAAATTTTCTATCGTAATTTTCTTTGTAATCTTCTAAATGATTAGCAACTTTTACTATTGTTTCTAACGGTATTTGTTTATTTACTACTTTATTGTTCATAAAAAATCCTCTTTTCATAAGTTTATTATTCTATATTTTTTATACCATTACTGCTCAAAAATGTCAATGTTTATGCGTTAAATTTCACGCATGTTTTGTTTTTTTATTTGCTATACTGATTTTATAAATTTTCGTAAGAATAGGAGGGATTATTATGACTTTGTTAGAAGCAACAAGAAAAAGAATTGATGAACTATGTAAAATAAATAATATGAATATAAATCAATTAGCAATAGCTTCTGGAATTAATCCCTCAACTATAAGAAGTATTTTTAAAGTTATAAAGAAAGCTCCTTCTTCTGATACAATTTACTATATATGTATTGGCTTTGGAATTTCTATAAAAGATTTTTATGATAGTAAATTATTTGAAGATTTAGATGACGATTAAAAGAGAATGATTGTTAAGTTATCATTCTCTTTTAGAATTTAAACATTATTCTTGTTCACTATGTACTATCGGAATTTGTCCAGTATATAAATATACTATTATTTCATCCAGCTTATTATCTATATTATTAATTATAGATTTAAGCTTTTCCTGTCGATTTTCTTCTTGAAAATATATGTCTTCTTGATCAAAATTATCATCAACAAATTCTATATATTTTTTATGTTCTTTTTTTATATAACTAATAGAATCTTTTATCTCTTTATTTTTTTCTGATAATTTTTCTAAAATGTGTATTTTATTTGATATATATCTTATATTCATTAGAACTTTTTCTTTATTTTTCTTTGAAGGTGTAATACCATATTCTTCTCTTAAATATACTTGCATATTATTGCATATATTTTCTATCTTATTATTTAATTTTCTTATATCATTTTTTCTTTCAGTCAAATAATAAGTAACTAATAAAGCAATTGCAATTGTAACAATTTCATAAGCATTCATCTTTATAAAATCTTTCCATCCATTGTTATATATATTGACACCTCCTAATATTACTAGTGTAATTAATATTGTAATCACAAGACATTTAGAATGTTTCTTTATAAATCCCATATATTCCTCCTACTTCTTTGCAATTGCATCTTTTATATATTTTGTTATATCTTCAATTAAAGATGGTTCATCATTAGATTTTATTTGTATTATTTCTAAAGCTTGTTTATAATCTTCATCTAAGTCCCTTATTAGTCCTCCAAATGCTTCTTCCAAAAATGATGATCCATATCCATATCCTCCATCTAAATCAATTTTCAATTTTTCGTTTTTCTCTACTGCTTCTAAATATTTAGGTTTTAACAATTTGTTTCTGAAATCTTCACCTGAAAATTCTCCTTGACTTATATATCTTCCTCCTGGAGTATCTGTATAATCTTTACAAATATTAATATTCATATAATCATTCTCCCTTCGATTTATTTATTTCCCAATATAAAATTGTACCTTCTAAGTGTGTCTCTAAATCATAACTCTTTTGCTCTTTACTATAATATGCCTTGTTAGAAATTATTGTTAAATTACTAATATTCCCCCTTTTACTTATTCCAAATATATCTGGCAACCCAGTTCCTCTGTGTTCTATTTTGGTTTCAGTTCTAAAATCTCCCTTTAAAGCTGACTCAATATACTTATACTCTTTATCTAGATGAAGTGTTTCAATTATTTTTTCATGAAATTTTTTAAAAACTGTAGTTGGTATTCCTATTCCATTATCCATAAAAGTATATTTTATTTTATCTTTATCATTTTCAACGAAAATATACCAACAATAATCAAATTTAGATTTTCTGTTGTATGCATGGTCTTTAGTATTGGTCATTAATTCCGTAAGCATTCTATATAAAAATTTAGTAAATAATTTATCTTGATTTAACTTACTATTTGTAAAATCGCATATATACTTTGCAACATCTCCTTGCATTAATTTACCACATTGAATCTCAAAGTTTTCGTCTGAATGTATAAGGTTTTGCTCAGCCGTTTTCATATATTTTAAAAATCCAGATGCTCTTAAAAACTGATTAAATTTTTCATCTTTAGGAAAATTACCTTTCCATATTATTTTTCTATCTTGTTGCATTTTTGTATTCTTCATAACTGTTAACAAATACATTAATGCATCTCCTGTTATATTTTGCACTTCAGTCATATCGATCATCAGAAGATAGATACTCTGGCTATTTTTTATCCTTGGTATTTTTTTAATTATATCTAATATGTAATTAAAAAAGTTTATTGTTTCAGCTGGATTATTTAATATACTAAATTGTTTAGGAGGTACAAAAACTTTATATGGCAAGTTACTACTTCTTTTACCTATACTCTTTGTAGTATTTGAAGAATGATTAGTACTTTTTTTAGACTTTTTTCTATTTCTCAACTTTTTTTCATCATTTTTCTTTTTCCATAATCTATATTCACTACTATTCTTTTTCATAAATATTCATCACCTATTTCTATAGTTAATTGTTACCTTCTTTGTTATTTAATCTTTTTTCTAATGTTTCTATACTTGGCAAATTATTGGCTAGATAATCCGGAATTTCTTGTAAATATTTATACTCTGCTACACCAATTGGTTTATTTATATCTTTTAATGCTAATTCAGCAGTCAATTTGTGCTCATCTCTACATAACAAGATTCCTATTGTAGGGTTATCATCTTCTTTTTTTAATACCATATCTACAGCATTTAAATAAAAATTTAATTTTCCTGCAAATTCCGGAATAAATTTAACAGTCTTTAGCTCAACAACAACATAACATTTTAAATTCAAATTATAGAATAATAAATCTATATAATAATCTTCATTTTCAATTTCTAGATGGTATTGTCTTCCTATAAAAGCAAAACCATTACCGAAATTCTAATAATAAATTAGTTATATTAGAAACTAAAGCATTTTCTACATCTTTTTCTAATGCATTTTCACTATATGCAATATCAAATATATAAGGATCTTTTAACATTTCTAATGCTCTTTTTCCCAGTTCAATAGGCAAGGTTTCCTTATAATTACTAATTTTATTATCATTTAATGCTTGTCTTTCATATAAATTTGTAGCAATTTGATGTTCTAAAACTGTTCTCGACCACAAATTTTCTAACGTTTTTTCTATGTACCATATCCTTTCATCATTATCTTTTATTTTATCCATAATTGTAGTTATAGTTGTCCATGGTAATTTTGCAACATTATGTTGCAAAATTGAATCATATTCAAATTCTTTTGCAAATCTTTTCATATATCGTAAATTTCTTGCTGATAATCCTTGCATATTCGGAAAATCTAATTTCAAATCTGTTGCTAAAGTATCTATAAATCTATTTCCATATTTACTATTTTCAATCAATCCTTTTCCAATACGATAATACATTAAAACAACTTCATTATTTGCTTGAGACAATATTTGCCTTCTTGTTGTTATAATATCTGTTTTAATATTTTCCAAAAATTTAAAATATTCATCATCATTTATAACACCTGTTAAATCTTTCATATATCCTCCTTTTGAAATTTTGCAGCATAATGCTGCAAAATTCATTTTTTATATTTTACCATATTTTCCAAATTTTCACACTATTAGTAATAAAATTAGTTTTATTTATTTTCTTCCATCCATTTATACAAAGCATCCTCATCTAATTTGCCTTGTTTAAATAGCTTTATCTTTGCCTGTGCCTCTTTTTTCCATTTATCAAAATCTTTCTTTATCTTTCTATCTTCTTTATTCCTATAAACAACCATAACCTTCTGTTGATACATCTTTCTATATAAACCTAAAGCAGGAACACTCTCCAAATTCTTTTTATAATTTATAGTTGCACCTTTTTCCCTACAAGTTGCACTACCATCAACATTGGGCAAATCACAATATATTTCATTTTGCCTAAATGTTGGAATAAAGTACCTACCACAAATTTGGCAAGTTTTAATTGGCAGATTTTCTTGTCTTACAAGTTGATCTAATATTGTAAAGCAAATACTTCTTAATTTTGTACTTGTATAAACATTATACAATTCTAAGTTTGGGTCTTTATCTTCAATACCTTTCATCAAATGTTCAATACTCTCATTGCGATGACGATTATGTATATTTATATAATTGTCTAAAATTACTTCTACATCTTGTGAATATGTATAAATATCGTTTTTTATTGTGTATGCAACAAACTTTGAATATATAGACTGTTCCTCATATTCTTCATTTCCATTTAAGTTATATACAAAATCTACACATTTTCTAAAATTCTCTTGCCATTCTAATAAATCATCTAAACTTGTATTATAAATATCTTCTAGCATATCCATAAATTCTATATCTGTTATAAATTCATCATTTTTCGAATATATGTAAGGTACATATTCTTTTATAAGTTCAAAACCATAGGCATAAAAGAAAGTATTATATGCAGATGCAAAAGAAGAAAAGTCAGCATTTAAAAAATTAATTAGTAACATTCCTATACTTTCTGCATAATGAATGTAAATAGTTGAAGGATGTTTTATAATTTCCTTTTTTCTATTTAATTTTGTTTTAGAAATATCTTTTTCTAACTTTAAATATACTCTTGTTTCATCTCTCTTCTTTTCTTCATCATTTTCTTTGTCTGTATCTTTTCTCAGTACATTATATAAATATAATGGTGTTGAATAATATTCTTCTTTTTCCTTTATATTAAACCATATATAAAAATCTTCTGATACTAAATGTGAAGGTAACTCTTTCATTTCTATTTCCTCCAAAAAAAGTTTTGTAAAAAATTTTAATAAAATATTTAAAATTGTATTGACAAATACAATTTATGATTATATAATGACAATATCAAATTTTATTGTAAGATTTTTTACAATATTATAATACAACATATAGTAAAAAATGTCAACAATGAAATAAAAAGTTAATTATAAAATGTAAGTTCCTATAGGATACTTATGTCAAAAATTTTACAAACAAAAAATCAACCATAGAAGGAGGCTAAATGAATATGAGTAATAAGGAAAAAATTTTAGATTTATATTATAATCAACATTTAAAACAAAATGAAATAGCTAAAATTGTTGATACTACTACTCAATATGTTTCAAAGGTAGTAAGAACTGACAAAAGAAATATAGAAGAAAAAGAAAAACGCAAAAAAGAAAATTCTGAAAATAGAAAAATTTATTTACAAGAATATTTTAAAACTTATAATAGACCCAAGAAAGATGACAACAGTTACGAGCAAATGATAGCACAACAAATTCAAGATTCAATGGAACTATCATTTAGTAATAGTAACATTTCAGATTATGCTTTTGTAAAATGGAATTCATCTGCTTATCATACTAATAATAAAGGAAACTTAGTAATAGATAGAAAATTGAAAGTTGGATTTGATGTTCCAAAATCAGTAAATATGAATATTAAAATACCTACACAGAAATATAAAAATAGATGTGTTTATAGTTATTAATGAGATTTATTAAAATTATTTAATAAGTCTTTTTTTATTGTAAATTTTAAAGAAAGGAGGTCTGCTCTATGGAAAGTATTAAAGAAAATTATGAAATGATGTTTACTTCATATCCTGATTTAGTAAACATCACTCAATTAAAAGAAATGCTTGGAATTGGCATAACACTTGCTTATAGATTAGTAAGGAACAAAACAATAAAAGCACTAAAAGTTGGTAGACAATACAAAATACCAAAAAGAAATGTTATTGCTTATTTAACAAATCAAAATGAAATATAGACTAGCTTTTAATTTATAAACCTGGTATTATTATACCAATATCAATAGTAGGTTAAATCTAGTCTGTTATGAGAAAAGAAAGGAGTTTTAATGAATATAACAGCAAGCCTACAAATAAAAAATAATATTTATCAAGTTGTTTTAAATTATAAAGATATTAATGGCAAAAGAAAACAAAAATGGTTTTCTACAGGATTATCTCAAAAAGGCAATAATAAAAGATTAGCTAATCAAAAAATGCAAGAGATTTTAGCTGATTTTAAAGAAAGTTTAAATAATGAAAGTACAAATAATTCTACAGATAAATTATTAACTGCATATTTGCAAGAATGGTTATTATCTATAAAAAATACTATTGAAGAAAACACTTATGATTCTTACAAAGTTATAGTGAATAAAATTTGCGATTATTTTGAAGATAAACAATTGCTACTTAAAGATTTAAAACCTGTTCATATTCAAGAGTTTTATACTACTTTATATGAAAAAAAATTAACCGGAAATACAGTATTACATTATCATAATGTTATAAGAAAATCATTGCAAACTGCTCTAAAATTAGACTTAATATTAAGTAATCCTGCTGATAAAATTGAAAGACCGAAAAAAGAACAGTATATTGGTACTTTTTATTCTCAAGCTGAACTTAATACACTTTTTAGTTTAATAAAAGATGATCCTTTAAAAATAGTTATTTATCTTGCTAGTTTTTATGGATTGCGAAGAAGTGAAGTTTTAGGCTTAAGATGGGATGCATTTAATTTTGAAGATAAAACAATTACCATTAAACACAAAGCCATTGAAACTAGAAAAGATAATAAAAGAGTTATACTTTTAAAAGATAAAACAAAAAATCAGTCTAGTTACAGAACTCTACCATTAGTTGATGATATTATTGTTCTTCTTAAAGAACACAAAAAACAAATTGGTGAGAACAAAAAATTATGTGGAAATAGTTATAATAAAAAATATTTAGATTATATATGTGTCGATTCTACTGGCAAATTATTTAGACCAGAATATGTTACAGACCATTTTACTTTGATTATGAAAAAGAATAAAAACATTTTAAGAAAAATTACTTTTCATGGATTAAGGCATTCATGTGCCAGTCTTTTACTTTCTAAAGGAATACCTATGAAAGAAATTCAAGATTGGCTTGGTCATTCTACATATTCTACTACTGCTAATATTTATGCTCATTTAGAAAAAGATACAAAAAATAAATCTGCAAATGTTCTTTCAAATACTTTAACATTCGCAGATATTTAATTACTGGTTGGGGTAGTAAGATTCGAACTTACGAAATGACCGGGTCAGAGCCGGTTGCCTTACCACTTGGCGATACCCCAGTATTTTTAATATTATTAAATTAGTTAGATATTTGGTTAGATGTTTTATAAAATTTTCTTATTAATAAAACATCTAAGCCTTATATTTCAAGTGTTTCATAAATTGTTATTTTAGGGAAACCTACAAGAGTCAGAGTCCGATGCCTTACCACTTGGCGATGCCCCAATATGAATTAATTCATACTTATATTAGCACAATTAATTTTAATTTGCAATAACTAATAGACATTTTTTATACAATTATCAATGTTCTAAAAAGTGGATATAATTTTAAAATTTATATCCACTTAATTCACTTTCAATTTTTATGTAATTTTCGAATTTTTCTTCCATTATATCATTAAAACTTTTACAATGTGTTTTATATTTTAAATGACAAAATTCGTGTGCTATCACATATTCAATTGTTTCTCTTTTGAATTGTATAATTTCAGGTGAAATTATGATTTCTTTTTTTGATGTACATTTTGCAATTTCACCATCTAATTGTTCTATAAAATAATCTTCTGGTGCAATTCCTAGCATTAATCTTATTTTTTCCATTATATTGTCTATTTCTTTTTTAACTATTTGTTCATACATTTTATTTATTGACATTTTTAAAATTTGTTTGTTTCCTATTTTTCTATATTTATTTGGTAATATTATTTTTATCTCATAATTTTCTTCTATATTTAATTCTGGAGTATCAATATTTGAATATACAACTTTTAAATCATAATTTTTTCCAAATATTTTTACAGATTGCATATTTGAACTTTGTTGTTGATATTCATTTATTTTACTTAAAATCCAATTCTTCTTTTCTTCAACTACTGCTTGAATTTTATTTTGCGTAAAATACCAAGGTGCATTTACAATAACTTCACCATTTTGAATTGTTATATACATATCTCTATTTGTTGCCTTATTTACTGTGTATGTTATTACATTGTTTCTTTTTCCAAATATACTCATCTTAAATTCCTCCTTATTTGAACTTCTGTTCGTTTTCTTGTTGATGCTATTTTATATCTTATTTGACAAATTGTCAATACTATTTCAAAAATTTTCGAACATTTTTTCGCAGTAACTAAATTAATCATTTTTTCAGCATTTCTGTAGTTCCTTAATCATAATATTTTTATAAAAGAATATTTTTGTACTAAAAGTTGGAGGTCTCTATTATGTATAAATTCAAAATAGTAAAATTAAAAAATTTTATTTTACCTTTTATATTAGTTTTTTTTACTATATGTCTTGTTGTTTTTTCTAATTCTAATTTAAAAGCTGCCAAAAATGGTTTAGTTTTATGGGCCAATTCTGTTGTCCCTTCTTTATTTCCTTTTTTTGTTGCTACTGAATTACTTTCTTATACAAATTTTACATATTATTTAGGAAAATTATTAAATAAATTTATGAAACCGCTTTTTAACATTAGAGGTGAAGGAAGTTTTGCCTTTATTATGGGAATTTTAAGTGGCTACCCTATGGGAGCTAAAATTGCAGCTAATTTTAGACAAAATAATATTTGTTCTAAAGTAGAATGTGAGCGTTTACTTAGCTTTACAAATAATTCTGGTCCTTTATTTATAATTGGAAGTGTTGGAATAAGTTTATTTGGAAATTCTACTATTGGTTTTTTACTACTTTTCACTCACTTACTTGCATCTATTTCTGTTGGCTTTTTATTTCGTTTTTGGAAGAAAAATGATTCTAAAAATTTTATTAGTAGTTCATCAAATATTAAAAACAGAACTATAAAATTATCTAGTTTGGGAGAAATTATTGGAAATAGTATTAAAAGTTCAATAAATACTATTTTAATGATTGGTGGCTTTGTTGTTTTGTTTTCTGTTATACTTTCTATTTTAAAAACAAGTAATTTACTTAATATATCTTGTTATTTTATGAAACCTATATTTAATTTTTTTAGAATTCCTCAAACATTTTATTCTGGTTTTATATCTGGAATTATAGAATTAACCAATGGGCTAAATATAATTTGTAATATTCCTGAAAAAAATATTTCTATAAATATAATTATTGCTTCTTTCCTTCTTGGTCTCGGTGGCATTTCTGTCTTGCTTCAAGTTTGGAGTTGTATTTCTAAAACAGATTTATCTATTACACCATATATCTTAGGAAAGATTTTACAAGCTTGTTTTTCTGCATTATATACTTGGATATTTATAAACATTGTGCCATTTTTGAATTTTAATTTATAAAAAATCCATAGTTGAAATAATATCAACTATGGATTTTTCCTTTCATTCCAAATAATTATTTAGGATTATATTTATTATAGATAGCATACACCTCTTCTTCACTAAGTACTTCTTTTTGCAAAAGATTTTGAGCAATTTCTTCTAACATTGTTTTGTTTTGGAGCAAATATTCCTTTGTTCTCTTGTAGAACAAATTCATGAGATCTACACTTCTGTTAAGAAGCCGATTGTTCAAATCAGATCCTGCTAATTGTTCTAAACTAAGACATGAAATAGGAGCAATTCCTATTTCTTCATCAAAACAAAATTCAGTTAAATACTGCTTTACAAGCTTTGTTGTCTTTTCAAGATCTCCTTTCGCTCCACTAGTAGGCGAATTAAAGAACACATCTTCTGCAACTCTACCAGCAAGACTTATCATAATTTCTATTTCAAAATCCTGCTTGGTCATTTTTCCATATTCATTCAAAGGATATGTTGCGACACGTCCAAAGAACTCTTGCGTAGGAATTATGGAAATATCTCGTATTCTCTTGATTTGGGAAAGAAAAACACAAATTGCATGACCCGCTTCATGATATGCAGTTGCTTTCTTTTCTATAAATGTTCTGTTAATTCTTAGTGGAACTGCTTCATCACAATTTATTTGAGCCTCACAAAAATCTTTGCTTAAAACATTTTTATGATGTTTTTGTTCAGCAATTTCTATTGCCATATTCATAATTTTTATAATTTCTAACGTAGAGGCTCCAATAAGTTTTTTGGCTAATTTCTTCACACTTACGCTTGGATCAACTCTTTTCTTATTGCAACAATATTCAATAATTTGCATTCTATTATCAAAATCTGGTAGAAACATGCTAACAAACATTTCAAAATGTTTGGGACGTTTTAAAGAAGAACTGATTTCTTTAATATTTCTAGTTGTTGCAATAACTAACACATGATCTCTTTTGTTCATTTCATATGCTAATTGTGCAATAATCCTTTCATTATTTTTGTTTTCTTTTCCCATAACATCAAATTCATCAATAAAAATAATACAAGATTCTTTTGCTCTTGCTGCTAAAAACAAGTGCTTTATATCTTTTGCATTATTTATTTCTGAACCAGAAATCATAATAAAAGGTAATTTGCTTTCAGCAATAAATGCTTTGGCAATTAATGTTTTTCCAGTTCCTTTCGGCCCATCAATAAGAATTCCTTTAGGAATTCTTTGTCTTAATCTACATTTTGAAGTACTCCGTAATTCTAATAATCGTATTATTTTTGCCAAATCAGATTTTTGACTTTCATACCCAATAATGTCATTAAAACTTACTTTCATTTTTGCATCTATTTTAAATGCAATTCCCCAAAAGTATCCCATAATAATTTGACCTAGTCTCCATACAATTTTTTGCATAAAATGCCTCCTATAATAAATTTTCAAAGTTCGTACATTATTATTATATCATATTTTACATAATATTACAAGTGACGTTTTGTTCTCTACTACAAAACCCTTATAATTAGATTTCTCTAATTACAAGGGCATTTTTTAATAATCTTTTATTCTTTCTTTTAAATCATCAAAATTAATCAATTTCCAAGACCAATTTTGATCACTTTCAACTCCTGGCACATTAATTCTAGAATTTTCATCAAGTCCTAAAATATCTTGAACCATTATTATTGGCATTTTTGCCTTACATTTTGATAAATATTGCATAATGCCAATATTTATATTTATATCATAACATTCATTCTTTCTTAAAAATTCTTTTAATTTCCATTTATGTTCATCATCTAAAGTTTTATACCAACCATATATTGTATTACAATCATGATTTCCAGGAAAAACTAGTACATTTTCAGCTTCATTATCTCTATCATACAAATTATCTAAATCTATAGTAAATTGTAATATTTTCTGCCTTGTAAATCCATAATGTTCTCTTAATTTTATTGTTTCTTCTCTTATTTCCCCTAAATCTTCTATTATAAAGTTTTCAATATTTACATTTTTCTCTTTAAATAATTCATCAAAAAATCCATAACTTAGTCCATCTACATATGTTCCTTCTTTACCTGTTTTTCCAAATGGTATTCTGAAAAATGAATCATATCCTCTAAAATAATCTATTCTTACTTTATCGAATAATTTTAAATGATACTTAAATCTTTTTACTAAATATTGATAATTATCTTTTTTTATACTTTCTACATTATATACAGGGCTATTCCATTTTTGACCGTTTTCATTGAAATAGTCTGGAGGAGTTCCAGCTTCAAATGTAAACTTTCCATTTTCCATTTCAAAATATTCTGAATGGTATTTAGTTTCAACTGATTCAAATACTGGATATACTGGCATATCTCCAATAATTTGAACATTTTTAGAATTAGCATAATATTTTAATTCCATCCATTGCTTATATAATATATATTGCAAAAATAAATAATAGTCTTTTTCATTTCCTGTTTTTTGGCTCATAAATTCTGCATATTCATTTATTTCTTGCAATATTATAAATTCATAATATTCATTATTAGGTCTAAAATTTCTATATGCTTCTTTATAATATTTTTCTTTAAAATTATCATATATTACTCTATCTTTATTTTCTCTTGTCTCTGCATTTTGTATTAGTTTTTCTTCTTTTAATTTGTCTACTGAAATATAATCTTCTTCCAATGCATAATAACTTACTGGAGAATATGGGTGTTTATCACATTCGTTTATTGGTAATATCTCCCAGTATTTTATATTATTTTCACTTAATATATCTATAAACTGATATGCTTCATATCCAAAGTCTCCTATTCCATATTTACTTGGAAGTGAAAAAATTGAAAGTAAAATTCCTTTTTCTTTCATATTCTTTTGTTCCTTTCTTTTTTTGCTTTTGCTTAAAATAATTATATATTAATAAGTTTATTTTTTCAATAGATAAATATTAATAATTTTTCTAACTTTATCATAAAAAACCAAGCAAAATTCTATTAAAGAATCTTACTTGGTCTTTTTTATTTACAACTCAACAGTCATAATTAAGTTGCCATCTTGATCATAAACATCTTCGAAAGTCTCCTGATATCCATACAAATCTTTACTTGTATATTTTGCATAGGAATAATAACCATTTCCAGAGATTTTGTCATATTGGATTGGAATGATTTCTTTAAAGCCATAGAATTCAGCATTTTCAAAATCAACTCCTACATATTTAAACACTCCCCATTGACCATTTTTTCTAATCATAACAATCAATTCATCAGAATCATCTATAACTCTGATTTCCTGGCATTTAAGATGATGAATTTCTTTTGCTTTCAAATTATATTCAACATATTCATTATCCCTATCTATTTTGTGAAATATAATGCTAGTATAATCTTCCCATACAATATCATTTTCTTCATCAAAAGAAAAATCTGTCACCTTTATTCCATTTAAATCATAAATTTGAAAACATCCTGAACTACTATAAATTTTTATATAATTCTCATCTTCAAATTCAAATCTATATCCTTCAATTTTAGTTTTAAACTCTCCATTAAAATTAAATATCCATAAAGTCTCATTATTAGGATATAGCAGACTAGAACCAATGGCATAACGCATTTGTCGTACTTGAAATATACGGAAAACACTTTCACATATTACTTTACCATTATAATCAAAGATTTGCCATTCAGGATCATAATAATAACTACCTTTTATCATAACAGCAATCCATTTTTCAGTTGTCTTAAAACAATCTGTTAACCTTTTTTCAATTAAAGTTGTTACTATATGATTTCCGTTTGATGAATAAAACCTGAATTTACCTGTATTAAATTCTTCAACTATCAATACCTTAGAGAACTTATAAAGTCTTTCTCTTTCTTTAATCTCTAAGCCATTGTATTTAAAAACTTTTTCTTCACCTTCTTCTGCTTTATTTCCTATAAGCATTTTTAATAACTCATCACTAATACCTCTTGCCATAACATTTCCATCTTGAGTTACAACTGTCCAACCATCTCTTTCTTTTATCATCATATTCCAATGAATTCCAAACCAATAACAGTTTGTTCTAAGAATCATCTGTAAACTTTGGTTATCTTTATAATTGGATTTAGGAATAGTTCCTAACAACTTATTATTTGATATATTATAAATCTTAATTTCACCACACTTGTTTTTTTCAATCAAATAATGTTCAGAAATCCAAATTCTTGTTCCAACTTCAAAATTGTTTTTGTAAGAATCAGATTGACTAGAAACAACTACTCTTTCTCTAAATCCTTTATAAAACTTACTTGTACTACTAGATTGTAAAATGCGTTTAATTGCACCTACGATATATTTTCCTTCAGCTTTATATTTCTGAATAACTTTTCCTTCATAATTCTTAATATAGTAGCTGTCTTTTGATAATACAATAAAAGCCTCTTTACCAAATAAAGTATTTTTTAATAAGCTATCCACATCTTTAAATCCAAATACTTCACTTATTTTTTCTCCTTCCGTGTTATATATATCAGCTTTTGTATCATTATTTCTAAGGAGAATTGTATAATTTCCAGAAACAATAACACTTTCTCCAATTGCCAAAACAGGTATGTTGATTTTTGCCATGATGTTTGTTCCTTTCTGTCTTGATATTTATGTTTTTCTATAAGGCTTCTTGAGCCTCATCTTGGCTATTATATCATGTATTTTATGTAAAATCAATTAATTTATTAAATTTGGTAATGAACTCAAAGTAAAAAGCGAATCTAAGATTTTCTATCAAATAAAAATTTTAAGAAAATTTAAGACTCGCCATATTTATCTAGTACAGAAAGTCCTCCTACAAGGAGAACTTTCCTACTATATAAAAAAGCAAGAAACTTTTTAGTCTCCTGCCTTTATTTTTGACATAAAGTCAAATTATTTTATTATTGCTTTTCTTCCTAAATATTGAGCAACATCACCTAATTGATGTTCGATATTTAATAATCTATTATATTTAGCAACTCTATCTGTTCTACATGGTGCACCTGTTTTGATTTGTCCAGCATTCATTGCAACAGCAACATCTGCTAATGTTGTATCTTCTGTTTCACCACTTCTGTGTGATACAACAGCTGTCATTCCATGTTTATTAGCTAATTCGATAGCATCTAATGTTTCTGTTAATGTTCCGATTTGGTTTAATTTGATTAATATACTGTTTGTTACACCTAAATCAATACCTTTTTGTAATCTCTTCATATTTGTTACAAATAAGTCATCACCAACTAATTGGATTTTTGATCCTAATCTGTCTGTTAGTTTTTTCCATCCAGCCCAGTCTTCTTCTGCTAAACCATCTTCGATTGAGATAATTGGATATCTGTTTACTAAATCTTCTAAGAAGTCTATCATTTCATCTTCTGTTTTTGTAACACCTATTTTCCAGAAATGATATTGTCCTTCTTTTCCTATTTTCTTTGCTTCATCATATAATTCTGTTGCAGCAACATCTAATGCTAAAGCAACTTCTTCACCTGGTTTATACCCAGCTTTTTCAATAGCTTCCATTATTAATTGAAGTGCTTCATCTTCATCTTTAACGTTTGGGGCAAATCCACCTTCATCACCAACACCTGTTCCTAATCCTTTTGATTTTAAAACAGCTTTTAAGTTGTGATAAATTTCGGCACACATACGTAAACATTCAGAGAATGATTTTGCTCCAACTGGCATAATCATAAATTCTTGTACACTTAATGTTGAATCAGCATGTTTACCACCATTCATGATGTTCATCATTGGAACTGGCATAACTTTTGCATTTGGTCCACCAATATAGTTATATAATTCCATTCCTAATGATGCAGCAGCAGCTTTTGCACAAGCTAATGATACACCTAATGTAGCATTTGCTCCTAATACACCTTTGTTTTCTGTTCCATCTAATTCAATAAGCATTTTATCGATTCCAGCTTGGTCATAAACATTCATTCCTTCTAATTTTGGAGCTATAACTGAGTTAACATTTTCTACAGCTTTTAAAACTCCTTTTCCTAAATATCTTGATTTATCACCATCTCTTAATTCAACAGCTTCAAAGCTTCCTGTTGATGCTCCAGATGGAACCATTGCTACACCATGTGATCCATCAAATGTTGTAACTTCAACTTGTACAGTTGGATTTCCTCTTGAATCTAATACCTCTAATGCTTCTACACTTTCAATTTCTAAATAATCTTTCATAAAACTCTCTTTCCTTTCTTATCATATCATGTATATAGTATGAATCAATTATTATAAATGTAATCAAATTAATAATACAACTATTTCATAGCTTCTTCAACAGCAACAGCTACTGCTACTGAAGCACCAACCATTGGATTGTTACCCATACCAATTAATCCCATCATTTCTACGTGAGCTGGTACTGAAGATGATCCTGCAAATTGTGCATCTGAATGCATTCTTCCCATTGTATCTGTCATACCATAAGAAGCTGGTCCTGCTGCCATATTATCTGGATGAAGTGTTCTACCTGTTCCACCACCAGAAGCAACTGAGAAGTATTTCTTTCCTGCTTCTAGTCTTTCTTTCTTATATGTTCCTGCAACTGGATGTTGGAATCTTGTTGGGTTTGTTGAGTTTCCTGTAATAGATACATCAACATCTTCTAACCACATGATTGCTACACCTTCTCTAACATCGTTTGCACCATAACATTTTACTTGGCTTCTTTCTCCATCAGAATATTTTATTTCTTCTACTACTTTTACTTTTCCTGTAAAATAATCAAAATCTGTTTTTACATATGTAAATCCATTTATTCTTGATATTATTTGTGCTGCATCTTTTCCTAAACCATTTAAAATTACTCTTAATGGTTCTTTTCTAACTTTGTTTGCAGATTTTGCTATACCAATAGCTCCTTCTGCTGCTGCAAAACTTTCATGTCCTGCTAAAAATGCAAAACATTTTGTATCTTCTGATAATAGCATTGATGCTAAATTTCCATGTCCTAATCCTACTTTTCTATCATCTGCAACAGATCCTGGAATACAAAATGCTTGTAATCCTTCTCCAATTGCTTTTGCTGCATCTGATGCCTTTGTACATCCTTTTTTGATTGCTATTGCTGCACCTAATGTGTAAGCCCAAGCTGCATTTTCAAAACAAATTGGTTGAACTCCTTTTACTATTTCATAAGGATTAAATCCTTTATCTGTACAGATTTTTAATGAATCTTCAAAATCTTTTATTCCGTATTTTTCCATAACTGGTTTTATTTGATCAATTCTTCTTTCATAACTTTCAAATGTTACTGCCATCTTTTATTCCTCCTATTTTTATTGTAAGGGAAGACATTTCCCATTTTTACATCTTATTTATTTTTTTTAATTCTATTTCTATGCTTCTCTTGGATCTATCTTCTTTACAGCTTCGTCAAATCTTCCATATGTACCAGAAGCTTTTTCAATTGCTTCTTTAGGATCAATTCCTTTTTTAATATTATCCATCATTTTTCCTAAATGAACATATTTATAACCAATTATTTGGTCATCTTTATCTAATCCTAATTCTACTATATATCCTTCTGTTAATTGTAAATATCTTGGTCCTTTTAATGAACTTGAATATATTGTTCCTACTTGTGATGTATGTCCTTTTCCTAAATCTTCAAGTCCAGCTCCTACTGGAAGTCCACCTTCTGAGAAAGCTGTTTGAGTTCTACCATATACTATTTGTAAGAATAATTCTCTCATAGCAGTATTTATAGCATCACAAACTAAATCTGTATTTAATGCTTCTAATATTGTTTTACCTGTTAGAATTTCTCCTGCCATTGCAGCTGAATGTGTCATTCCTGAACATCCTATTGTTTCAATTAATGCTTCTTGGATTATTCCATCTTTTACATTTAATGTTAATTTACATGCTCCTTGTTGTGGTGCACACCATCCAATACCATGTGTTAATCCTGATATATCTTTTATATCTTTTGCTTTTACCCATTTTCCTTCTTCTGGAATTGGTGCTGGTCCATGGTCTACTCCTTTTGCAACACAGCACATATTTTCTAATTCTTTTGAATAAATCATTTTTATTGCTCCTTTCATTTATTACATAATATTTGATTTTTTATTTTACTTTCTTCTTGTTTTGCTACACAATAGTCAACTCTTTGATTTTCATCAACATCTGTTGTATCATATTTTACCACATTTACTTGTCTTTTTAAGTAAATTCCAGTAATATATTCATCAGATTTCGGAACTTCTAAATTTCTAGTAGATAAATATTTATTAAATGCTTTTTCTTCTTTTTTTCCACATGGTTCTATATGTAAATATTTTTTTCTCCAATATATATGGTGATCATAATATTCATCTTGGCCACCTAACAAATTATCATAGCAAAATGTGTATGTTATTCTATCATTTTTTATTGATATTGTTAAATTTGACCATACTTTTTGATTTGTTTTTCTAAATTCTTCTCTTAGTTCTTTTATTTCATCATATAAAAGCTCTACTAGTTTTAAATATTCTTCCTCTTCTATATTGTACTTGTTTGGGACTTCATATACATTTATAAATTTTCTTTTTAAAATTCCTCTTGGCATAAAATAGAAATACATTTCTCCAACTTGAACTTTTCCAAGTCTCTCTATTATTGATGCATATAGGTATAATTCATCCCATTTTCCAGGTACTATATTGAAAAGCTTTCTTTGTATATTTTCATATAATTCTTTAATTTTTTTAGTATTATTAATCACTTTTATCCACCCTTATTTATAGCGGATTTTGAATTTTTTCGCTATTAATAGTTTATAATTCTTATTTTTCTAAAATACTTTCTCCAGTCATTTCTTCTGGCTTTTCAATTCCTAATATTTCTAACATTGTTGGTGCTAAATCTGCCAATTTTCCAGATTTTACTTTTAATGTTTCATCATTTGTTACAAGTATTAATGGAACTGGATTTGTTGTATGTGCAGTATGTGGTTCACCTGTTTTATAGTCAATCATTTGCTCACAGTTTCCATGATCTGCAGTTATTAAAATTGTTCCATTATGTGCTAACATTGCATCTACAACTTTTTGAACACATTCATCTATTGTTTCTACAGCTTTTATTGCTGCTGGTAAACTTCCTGTGTGTCCAACCATATCTGGATTTGCAAAGTTTAATATAATTGCATTATATTTATCTTCATTTATTGCTTCTACAACTTTTTCTGTTACTATTGGTGCACTCATTTCTGGTTGTAAATCATATGTTGCTACTTTTGGTGATGGTACTAATATTCTATCTTCACCAGGATATTGTTTTTCTTCTCCTCCATTAAAGAAAAATGTAACATGTGCATATTTTTCTGTTTCTGCAATTCTTAATTGTTTTAATCCATTTTTGCTTACAACTTCTCCAAATGTGTTTACTAATGGTTCTTTTTTGAATGCTATTTTTACATTTGGCATTGTTTCATCATAATTTGTAAAACATACAAAATATGTGTTGATTTTTTCTGTTTCAAATCCATCAAATTCTGGATCTACAATTGCTCTTGTTATCTCTCTTGCTCTATCTGGTCTAAAGTTAAAGAAAATTACAGAGTCATTTTCTCCAATTGTTGCAATTGGTGTATCATTATTAACTATTACGGTTGGTTCGACAAATTCGTCAAATACTTCTTTTTGATAAGAATCTTCTATTGCTATTGTTGCAGATGTTGCTTTATTTCCTTCTCCTCTTACTAATGCATCATAACATTTTTTTACTCTATCCCATCTCTTATCTCTATCCATAGCATAATATCTTCCTGATATACTTGCTATTTTTCCAACTTTCTTTTCTTTCATTTTTTCTTCAAGTTGTGTTATATATCCTTCTGCTGATGCTGGTGGTGTATCTCTTCCATCTAAAAAGCAGTGTACATATACATCTTCAAAATCTCTTCTTTTTGCCATTTCAAGTAGTCCATATAAATGTCTAATATGACTATGAACTCCACCATCTGATAATAATCCTAATATGTGTAATTTTGAATTGTGTTTTTTACAATTTTCAATTGCTTCTATGAATTCAGGAATTGCAAAAAAGTCTCCATCTTCTATTGATTTTGTTATTTTTGTTAGTTCTTGATATACAATTCTTCCTGCTCCAATATTTGTGTGTCCTACTTCAGAATTTCCCATTTGCCCATCTGGTAGTCCTACTTTTAATCCACTTGTATACATTATTGTATTTGGGTATTTTTTCATTAGTTTGTCTATATTAGGTGTTTTTGCAAGTTTTACAGCATTACCATCTGTTTTTTCGTTTATTCCAAAACCATCTAATATCATTAGCATTACTGGTCCTTTTTCCATTATTTTCATCCCTTTCCAATTCAAATAACAATAGTTGTATTGTTTTGAACCAATTATCTATCATAATTTACAATTTTAGCGAATTCTTCAGATTTTAAACTTGCTCCTCCTACAAGGCCTCCGTCTATATCTGACATCTCAAATAATTCTTTGGCATTTGATGATTTTACGCTTCCGCCATATTGTATTATAACTCCATTTGCCTCATTTTGTCCATATATTTCTGCTATTTTTTTTCTTATTTCCATTATTGTATTGTTTGCATCTTCTTTTGTTGCTGTTTTTCCTGTTCCTATTGCCCATATTGGTTCATATGCTACAATAATTTTTTCTAAATCTTCTGTTGATACACCTTCTAATGCTTTTTCTATTTGACTTGTAACTATTGCTTCTGTTTGACCTGATTCTCTTTGTTCAAGAGTTTCACCAACACATATTATTGGTTTTAATCCAACTGCTAATGCTGATTTTACTTTTTTATTTACAGTTTCATCTGTTTCTGCAAAATATTGTCTTCTTTCTGAATGTCCTATTATTACATATTCTACTCCTATAGATTTTAACATTTGTGCAGATACTTCTCCTGTATATGCTCCTTTTTCTTCCCAATGCATATTTTGGGCACCTATTTTTATATTTGTTCCTTGTACATTTAGTAATGAATAAAATAAATCTGTATATGGCACACATAAAATAACTTCATTTTTTGTGTCACTTACAAGTGGTGTTAATTCTTCAATGAAATTAATAGCTTCATTTGGAAGCATATTCATTTTCCAATTTCCTGCAATTACTTTTCTTCTCATAAAAAATCCAATTCCTTTCTATAATTTAGAGAACTTCTAGACATTTATAATTTTCGAATTATAATCATCATTATTACTTTTTAGTCTCTCTTTTATTATATTAATCAAGTTCTTCTTTGCTTCATCAGTGTAGTCATTTACAAATTCACAATCAAATTGTTTTTGTAATTCTTTATTTGCAGAATATTCTTTTATATGTTCATCTATTTCTTGCAATCTTTTTTTTATAACTTCACTTGGAAGCTCCCTATTTTTCAATTCAATCTTTGCTCTTTCAATATCTTTTGGTATTATATATATTGAAAATATATTTGGTGTATGTTTTTTTATTTCATATATAGTACTATAATGTACTTCTGTTACTTGATTTTCACTTGATTCTAGTTTTTCTTTTCTATATCCATATTTTGCTCCAAGAAATTCAAAATCAACTACAACTTCTTTATTTTTCACTAGTTTTTCGAATTCTTCTTCACTTACAAATTCTTTATCAATACCATTAACTTCATTTTTTCTTTTATTTCTTGTTGTAACAATTGCTAAATTTTTAAAATTAAGTTCTTTTGATATCGCATCTTTAAAAAAAGATTTGCCAGTTCCTGTTATTCCTGATAATGTTACTATCATAATTATTCCTCTCTTTGAGTATTTCCTTTGCTTTGGCTATAATAAATATTTCTAACTTTCTCAAATATATCACTATAATCAAAATTTTTAGGAAATTTTGTTCTTCCACATTTTAATAATTGAAATGTTTCTTCTAATGGTAACCAAACATATTTGTCTATTTCTTCTTTTTGAATTTCAATTTTTGATGAATTTCTTTTTAAGCAATAAAATGTTATAAAGAAATTTTTTATTTTTTTAGAACTCTCAAAGCCAAGAGGAACACCTTGTTGTGTAACTTTTACAACATTCATTGATTCCTCTAGGTTTATTCCAAGTTCTTCTTTTAATTCTCTTACCATAGCTTGAGTTTCTGTTTCATCATTATCTAAATGTCCTGAGCATAAATCATTTTTTCCAGGTGTAAGTCCTTTATTAGCTCTTACTTCTATAAGAACTTCTCCTTTTTCATTTATAACAAAACATGTAACTCCTTTTAGCCAATCACTTTCATCTAAGTTTTTTTCATCTGTTTTATCTATTGTTCTTTTATATTTTCCGTCTTTGTCATATACTCTATATTGTGTTCCTAATACTCTAGGATTCCTTAGATTTTCCATTTTGCCTATACTGCCTTTCTCTCCTCAAACTATTTATTTCCTATTTGTCTAATAAACATTCTATTCCTGGTAATTTTTTACCTTCTATAAATTCTAATGATGCTCCTCCACCTGTTGAAACATGTGTCATTTTATCTGCAACACCTGCTTTTTGAATTGCTGCAGCTGTATCACCACCACCAATTATTGTTGTTGCATCTAATTCTGCTAATACTTGTGCTAATTTGTTTGTTCCTTCAGCAAATGCTGCAAATTCTGCTACACCTACTGTTCCATTCCATATTACTGTTTTGGCTTTTCTTAATTCTTCAGCATATAATTCAATTGTTTTTGGTCCAATGTCTAATCCTTCCCATCCATCTGGTATTGATTCTCTATCTGCATACATTGTTTCAGTATTGGCTGAAAATTCTTTTCCTAATTTGTTGTCTATTGGTAGTAACATTTTTACACCTTTTTCTTCAGCTTTTTTCATTAATTCTTTTGCTAAATCTAATTTATCATCTTCGCAAATTGAATTTCCTATTTTATATCCTAATGCTTTATAGAATGTATAAGCCATTCCTCCACCAATTAATAATACATCTACTTTTTCTAATAAACTATCTATTACACCTATTTTATCAGATACTTTAGATCCTCCTAATATTGATACAAATGGTCTTTCTGGATTTTGTAATGCTTCTCCTAAGAATTTTAATTCTTTTTCTATTAAAAATCCTGAAACAGCTGGTAAATAATGTGCTACGCCTTCTGTTGAAGCATGTGCTCTATGTGCTGTTCCAAATGCATCATTTACAAATACATCTCCGAAGCTTGCTAATTTTTTTGCAAATTCTGGATCATTGTCTGTTTCTTCTTTATGAAATCTAACATTTTCAAGTAACATTACTTGTCCTGGTTGTAAATTTTCAGCTAATTTTTGTGCACTTTCTCCAACAACATCTTCAGCCATTAATACTTCTTGTCCTAATTGTTTTGAAAGTTCTTTTGCAACTGGTGCAAGTGAAAATTCTTTTTTGAATTCTCCCTTTGGTCTTCCTAAATGTGAAGATAATACTATTTTACATCCTTGTTCTATTAAATATTTTATTGTTGGTAATGCTGCTACAATTCTTCTATTATCTGTTATATTTTGATTTTCGTCCATAGGAACATTAAAATCACATCTAACAAATACTCTTTTTCCTTTTAAATCAATATCTTTTATTGTTTTTTTACTCATAATAAGTTTTTCCTTTCTTATATAAAAATAATTAAAATATATTTTTTAATTATATCACTTCAAAAAGGTTAGAGGTTAGACAAGCTCTAACACCCTAACCCAAGTTGAATTATTATTTATGATCTACTGTTGACATATAGCAAGCTAAATCAACTAACTTGTTTGAATATCCCCATTCATTATCATACCATGCAACTAATTTAACGAATGTATCTGTTAACATGATTCCTGCTGTTGCATCAAATATTGATGTATGCATATCACTTAGGAAATCTGAAGATACAACTGGTTCGTCTGTATATTCAACAATTCCTTTTAATTCGTTTTCAGATGCTCTTTTTACAGCTGCACATATTTCTTCATATGTTGTTGGTCTTTCTAGATTACATGTTAAGTCAACAACTGAAACATCAACTGTTGGTACTCTGAATGCCATACCTGTTAATTTTCCATTTAATGATGGTATAACTTTTCCTACTGCTTTTGCAGCTCCTGTTGATGATGGAATAATGTTTGCAGATGCAGCACGTCCACCTCTCCAATCTTTCTTTGAAGCTCCATCAACTGTTTTTTGTGTTGCTGTTGTTGAGTGAACTGTTGTCATTAATCCTTCTTTGATTCCAAAATTATCATTTATTATTTTTGCTAAAGGTGCTAAACAGTTTGTTGTACAAGATGCATTTGATACAATGTTCATGTCTGAACTATATGTTTCATTATTTACTCCCATTACAAACATTGGAGCATCTTTTGATGGTGCACTTATAAGAACCTTTTTAGCTCCTGCATCTAAGTGTGCTTGTGCTTTTTCCATTGTTGTGAATACACCAGAACATTCTAATACATATTCAACTCCAAGTTCTCCCCAAGGAATATTCTTTGGATCCATTTCATTATATACTTTTATTACTCTTCCATTTACTACTAAGTTTCCGTCTTTTTCTTCAACTGTTCCGTTAAATCTTCCATGTACAGTGTCAAATTTTGTCATATATGCCATGTAATCAGCTGCTACAAATGGATCGTTTACTGCTACAACTTCAACCTCCTCTTTACCTAATGCTGCTTGGAATGCTAGTTTTCCTATTCTTCCAAATCCGTTAATTCCTACTTTTACTGACATAAAATTTCCTCCTTTTTGAAATTAGTTTCTTCTAATTTCATTTTTATCTATTATTTACCTTTTTAGGCATTTTTATTCTATAACAAATGATAATACTTTTCAAGTATTATTTGAAAATTATTTATATTTTTCTTCTCTTATAATTCTTTATTTATAGTTTAAAATTTTTTCCATAATTTCTACGTCTTCAATTTTATTTATTCCAAAACACTTTTTCCCTAAATCTTTTATTGATGCTCCTAAATGATACATTTCTTCATTGTCTATAATTATAAATCTATCATGAAATTTATTAGTCTTTGCAACCTTTAATATTGGGTATTCTTTATTAAATTTTTGAATATCAATTTGTTGTATATTACTTTTATCTGAAGTCAGTATTACAACTTCTACATTATTGTTTTTCTTAGTAAGCATTTTTAAAACACTGTCATCTATATAATTATCTATTATTAAAATCTTTTTATTTGCTTTTTTATGATGTCGCTTATCAAACTATATGCATCATATATTTGTCCTTCAAAAAATATTTTTTGTTTTATATTTTCTTCTACTTGAAGTTGATTAAAGACTTCATTAAATTTTTTATCATGTTCTAATAATTTGTATTCTATGTTAGTTAATCTTTCAAATATTTGTCCATTTTGTATTAGAAATTTTCTCATTTCTACAAAAGCATTCATAATATTTATACTTACTTGAACAGCTATATTATTCTTTAATAAACCTGATAACATTGCTATTCCTTGCTCAGTAAATACATATGGCAAATATTTTTTTCCTCTATGTTTTATATTTTCACTTTTGGAACTAGTCGCAAATTGCGACCAGTTATTTTCATTTTTTAAATTCAAAACTACATTTGGCATTTTTATATTTTTAATTTCTTCTGTCGTTAATTGAAAGCAAAAATTTTCTGGAAATCTTTCTTTATTTCTCTTTACTGCTTCATTTATTCTCTTAGTTTGATAATGATATAACATTGCTACATCACTATCTAGCATAACTTGTTTTCCTCTTATTGTATATATTAAATTTTTTATTTCTTCATTAGATATATCATCTTTAATGATTAAATTTTCATTTTCCATAAATTCACATCCTTTTATGATTGTGTATATTTTAAAACATTTGTTTGTATTTGTCAAGCATTTTATTGTTATTTATATATTTTTTTAGTCCATGCACTTTTATTTTTTTCTAACATATAATTTGTTATATGAGTTCTTAATAAAATTATATGGAGGTTTTTATGTTTTCCGCATTGTGTATAAGTGGTTTTTTTCACTTTTTACAGACTGCAGTTTTTGCAGTTGGATACATTTCAGGAACTTCCCTTTTTCCGGAACCTCTAAGTTCTGAAGAAGAGCGAATTTATCTTGAAAAATTAAGTACAGGAGATGAAGATGCACGTAATATTTTAATTGAAAGGAATTTAAGACTTGTTGCACATGTTTGTAAAAAATACAGCAATTCAAATGTAGACCAAGATGACTTAATTTCTATTGGTACAATTGGTCTTATCAAAGGTATTAATAGTTTTAAACCTGAAAAAGGTGCTAGACTTTCTACATATGTTTCTAGATGTATAGATAATGAAATTCTTATGCATTTTAGGGCAACCAAAAAGCAAAATGCTGAAGTATTTCTTGATGAACCAATCGGAAAAGATAAAGATGATAATGTTATTACATTACAAGAAATTTTAGAAAATGATGACAAAAGTGTTGAAGAATCTGTTGATTTAAAAATGAAAGTTAAACTTTTATATGAAAAAATGAAATCTATTTTAAAAGGAAGAGAACGTACAATTTTAGAACTTCGTTTTGGTCTTGATGGTCATAAACCTAAAACACAAATTGAAATTGCTAAAGAAATGGGAATTTCTCGTTCTTATGTATCAAGAATTGAAACTAAGGCTATTAGCAAACTTTCTAAAGAAATTAAAGAATAATTTGTATAATATTCCATTTCTTTGCTAACAATAATAAAAATAGCTATTAATGGGAGGTTTTATAATGGATATTAATAAAAAAGTTTTAAATGAAGTTAGTAAAGGTGCAAAAATGGGAATGGATGCGATAAAATTTGTTTCTGATAAAGTTTCTGATAGTAGATTTCAAAGAGTTTTAAATGTTGAATATCTTAAATATAAAGAAATTTTTAATCGTGTTGGGAATATTTATCATAATTATGATTTAACAGATGATCCTCAAGAAACAAATATAATGAATAAAGCTATGACTTGGTATGGAATTCAAATGAATACAATGACTGATAAAAGTAATTCTAATATTTCTGAATTATTGTTACAAGGTACTAATATGGGAATTATTGAAGGTCGTAGATTGTTAAATAATAATCCTAGTGTTGATAAAAATGTTAGACAAATTTTAGATGATTTTGTTGTTATGCAAGAAGATAGTGTTGAGACATTAAAAAAGTATTTATAAAAGAGCTGTTACTTTTGTAACAACTCTTTATGATAATACTCCTACTCAATTACTATACTTTACACTTCTTGTTGATTTTTTTGTTTATCCAGTAACTTGTTTAGTTCTGCTTGTGCTTCATCACATTCTTGTACTGTTGCTGTATATGAGGCTTGGCCTATGGATTGGCCTGTGATTTCTTTTCCTATTTTTATTCCAAAACTTCTTATTCTTCTTACTTGTTCTTCTGTTGCTATAGTTCCTCCTGTCTTTTCTCCTCTTTGATTTTTATTATAAGCTACTTTTATCCCGCTTAACTTTAAACCTATATTATCATCTGTTTCCAATCCTATTTCTTTTATCTTTTTTATTAATACTTCTTCGGGTTCTTCTAGTGTTTTTCCTACCAATTTTAATATTGTATCACTTCTGACAATTTTTGATACATCTACTCCTATTTCTTGCAATTTTTCTATTTTTTCTATAAATTCATCTACTATATTACTTTTTTCTCCTTCTATTTTTATTCCCATTCCTTGAATTTTATTTAATTGTTCCTCTGTTAATGGTGTCCATCTGGAATTTCCTTCTTTTTGTCTTTTTTTATATCCCATTTTTATTCTGCATAATCTCCCTCCAATATTTTCATTAGGATCTAGTCCTATTTCTTCTATCTTTTTTATTAGTACACCATCATTTTCTTTTGGCTTCGTTTTTTTTATCAAATCCAATATTGTATCTGTTACCTGAATTTTCGATACATCTATTTCTATGCTTTGTAATTTTTCCAATTCTTTTATAAATACATCTATTATATTTTCTTTTGGTTTTATTCTTATTCCCATCTTTTCTATTTTATTTATTTGTTCCATTGTTGGAGGAATCTCATCAATTTTTTTACCTTTTTGCAATTGGCTATATATTTTTCTTATACTTCTTAATTTATTTGATATAGGATCATTTGGATTTAATCCCATTTCTTCTATCTTTTTTATTAGTTCATCATCATTTTCTTTTGGCTTCGTTTTTTTTACTAAATCTAATATTGCATCTTCTTTTTGAATTTTCGATACATCTATTCCTATAATTTGCAATTTTTCTAATTTTTCTATAAATTCATCTATTGTATTCATTGGTTTTATTCTTATTCCCAGTTTTTCTAGTCGTTCTAGCTGTTTATCTGTTGGAAATATAGCATTTATCTTTTTTCCTTCTTGTGCCTTTGTATATAGATCTCTTATTGCACTAAGTTTATTTCCTATATTATCAATTGCTTCTAATCCTATTTCTTCTATTTTTCTTATTAATTTTTCATCATTTTCTTTTGTTTTGGTTCTTTTTACTAAATCCAATATCGTATCTTTTATCTTAATTTTTGATACATCTACTCCTATTTCTTGTAATTTTTCTAATTTTTCTATAAATATATCTATTGTATTTACTTTGGGGAGTCCTTTTACTTCATTTTCTAATTCAACAAAATCATGCAAATTTCCTTTTACCTCAAAACTATCAACTTCTAGAATTTTATCACTTTCATCTTTGGTAATTCTTTCAAGCTCTCTATCCCATAGTTCTATTTCTTCACCTTTTGCTATAATATTCTCTATATTATTTCTTTCATCTTCTGTAATTCCTTCATTATCAATTCCATTTCTATATTCTATATATTTCTGTTGAATTCTATATAATGTTGCAGCATATCTTTTTTCTTGATTACTTGTGCTTGTTACTTGTGGCAAATTATCTCCATGTGATTTTACCCAATCTACTACTATTGTTAATAATTCTAAATCATTTTTTCTGTTATTATTTTTTATTTCTTTATCTATATCAACTCTTTTTGTATTATTGGCTAAATCTATTACTACTGGTCTATCTTCATCTTTCACTGGATTATTTGGATCTATTGAAGTTATTGTTCTTCCTAATTGTTGTAAATATAATATTCTTGAATTTTCATCTAAGGCTCTAAACCATATTATTCCATCTACTCCTTTTACATGTAGTCCTTCATTTGCTTTATTCATTACTATCATAAATTTTGTTTTGTCTGAGTTTTTACTTTCAAATCCTTCTAATTGCCTCTCGTTTTCTTTATCACTATAAGCTCCAAGCATTGAATAATATTCTGGTTCTATTCCTGAATTTTTTAAATATCCTCTAATTTTTTCTTCATATTCTTTTATTTTATCTTTACTGTCTTTTCCTTCTTCATTTCCTCCAACTGGTATAAATACTATATATTTTCCACCTTTTTTTACATTTTGTTTTAGTATTTCTGGTATTCCTTCTGCACTTTCAAGATTTTTTCTTAATTTATCATATTGTTCTAATTTTTTCTTTCTCTCATTCTCATCTTCTATCTCATTTATTTGTTCTGCTAAATTTTCCATGCTTCCATCTGTTAATAAATTATACTCACATGAAACTACCTTTGGATTTACTACCATTCCTAATTGTATTGCTTCTTTTAGTTCTATTTTTGTGGCTATATGTTTTTCTGCTCTTATTTCTTCATCTGTATATCCTAATTTTTTCGCTATTTCATCAGACATATTTCTATCATCTACATCTCTTGTTGGTGTTGCTGTTATTCCTAATACTTTGGTTTCTTCTGGTTGATTTTCTATTAATTTATCTAATGATTTTTCCCATTTTTCTGCACCTGTTCTATGTAATTCATCAAATATCATAAAATCATATTGTTTTTTTAATGTTTCTTTTCCTGCTTTTGTTATTAAACTTTGATATGTTGCAAATTCTAAATTTGGAAATACTTCTGTTATTATTTCATCTTTGCTTTTTCCTGTTATTCCTACTTTTCCACGAATATTTTCTATTATTCTATCTTTTGTCTGTTCTAATATTTCATTTGATGGTGCTAAATATAGCATTTTTTTATTATTTGTTTTAT